>Ga0307488_10000051_pt1 | contig 86318 bp, 83 predicted proteins | sample SB02metaG_FD_202248 | JGI IMG/M metagenome (GOLD analysis project Ga0307488, IMG submission 202248) | Sea-ice brine microbial communities from Beaufort Sea near Barrow, Alaska, United States - SB 0.2 | ecosystem: Environmental > Aquatic > Marine > Coastal | place: USA: Alaska | collected...
CTTCCTTATTTTTGAAAAAGTGATTTGCATTCTTAATTTTTGAAAAAATCACTTCAATACCTTTTTGGTTTTTAATTCTTTTATCTAGTTCATCAATACTTTCTTTAGTTACTAATTCATCTCCTTCACTATATATAACTTGTCCAGATGTTGGACACGGTGCTAGAAATGAAAAATCATACACATTTGGTTGAGGAGATATAGCAATAAAATTATTAACTTCAGGTCTACGCATGATTAGTTGCATGCAAATTAAAGCACCAAATGAAAATCCTGAAACCCAACATTGACTATAATCTATATTTTCTCTTTCAATCCAATCTAAAGCTGCTGCTGCATCAGATAACTCTCCTTGTCCATTATCAAAAACTCCATCACTTTTTCCAACACCTCTAAAATTAATTCTAATTACAGAAAAACCATTTTCTAAAAAAATATTGTATGTTGTTTGAACAATTTTATTGTTCATTGAACCCCCGTACTGTGGATGTGGCTGCAGCACAATTGCAACAGGGGAAGCAAATTTTGGATTTTTATAATATTTAGCTTCAAGCCTTCCAGCTGGTCCAGGTATAAATATTTCGGTGCTTTTTGGCTTCATTAGTTAGTAATGATAATTAGTTTCAAAAAAAGAATAGATATATAGCATGTTTTAATCGCGACAATTTAATTTTTTATAAACTTGACTATTTTAGTAGGAATAAGCTAATTAGCCCTCTAATATAGGACTTATATGAAATTAACCACAAAAGGTAGGTACGCAGTTATGGCTATGGCTGATTTAGCAACTAATGAAAACTTAAAGCCCATAAGCTTAAGTGAAATATCTATCAGACAAAACATCTCACTTTCTTATTTGGAACAATTGTTTGTAAAGTTAAAGAACAATCATTTAGTTAAGAGTGTAAGAGGTTCTCATGGAGGCTATGTGTTAGAGAAAAATGCTAAAGATATAAAGCTTTCAAGTATTATTTTTGCAGTTAACGAAGAAGTAAAAACACTTAATTGTAAAAAAAATTCAAAAAAAGGTTGTGGTGGCAGAACAGTTAAATGTATTACACATAATCTTTGGGATGATTTAGAAAAACACATTAATGGTTTTTTTGAAAGTAAAAATCTTAATGAGCTAGTTTCAAAACAATAAAATATTTTTTAACAATAAAAACAAAGGTAAAAGGGTAATGAAAAATCAAGATCTTAATATTAATAAAGAGTATAAATATGGTTTCACTACTGATATAGAAAGCATTAGAGCTCCCAAGGGACTAAACGAAGATACTATAAAGTTTATTTCTAACATTAAAAAAGAACCAAAATGGATGTTAGAATGGAGACTCAAAGCATTTAATAGATTGCAAAGTTTAAAAGAACCCAATTGGCAGAAACCAAAATATCCTAAAATTAATTATCAGGATTTATATTATTATTCTGCACCAAAAAGTGCCTCAGAAAAACCTAAAAGCTTAGATGAAATTGATCCAAAAATATTAGAAACATATAAAAAACTTGGAATACCATTGGTCGAACAACAAAGATTAAATGGAATAGCAGTTGACGCAGTATTTGACTCAGTTTCTGTAGCCACAACATTTAAAGATGAACTAACAAAAAAAGGAATAATATTTTGCTCTATCTCTGAAGCTATTCAGAAACATCCAGATTTAGTAAAAAAATATTTAGGTTCAGTTATACCTTTAAGTGATCATTATTTTGCAACATTAAATTCTGCAGTTTTTACTGATGGGTCTTTTGTGTACATTCCACCAAATACAAGATGTCCAATGGAGCTTTCAACTTATTTTAGAATTAACGCTTCTGAAACTGGACAGTTTGAAAGAACTTTAATTATTGCAGACAAAGGAAGTTATGTAAGCTACTTAGAGGGTTGTACCGCTCCTATGAGAGATGAAAACCAATTACATGCTGCAAATGTTGAGCTAATTGCTTTAGATGATGCAGAAATTAAATATTCGACCGTTCAAAATTGGTATCCTGGAGATAAGAATGGCGTAGGTGGAATATATAATTTTGTAACAAAAAGAGGAGCCTGTAGAGGAAAAAATTCAAAAATCTCATGGACTCAAGTTGAAACAGGATCAGCAATAACTTGGAAGTACCCAAGCTGTATTTTGCAAGGTGATAATTCAGTAGGAGAATTTTACTCTATAGCTATTACTAATAATTATCAAAAAGCAGACACGGGCACTAAGATGATACATTTAGGAAAAAACACTAGGAGTAAAATAATCTCTAAAGGTATATCGGCTGGTAACGCAGACAATACATATAGAGGCTTGGTCGATATTAACAAAAAAGCAACCAACTCAAGAAATTACACTCAATGTGACTCTTTATTAATGGGCAATAAATGTGGGGCACACACAGTTCCATATATAAAGAACAAAAATTCAACATCAACTATTGAGCATGAGGCAACCACTACTAAAATTAACGAAGAACAGCTTTACTATTGTAATCAAAGAGGACTCGATCAAGAAGAGGCAGTTAGTTTGATCGTAAATGGGTTCTGCAAAGAAGTATTGCAGCAATTACCAATGGAGTTTGCGGTGGAGGCACAAAAATTAGTAGCTATTAGTTTAGAGGGTAGTGTTGGTTAATGTTAAAAATTAAAAATTTAAAAGCAACTATTAACGAAAAGTTAATTTTAAAAGGTTTAGACTTAGACATTAAACCTGGCGAAGTTCATGCAATTATGGGTCCTAATGGTTCAGGAAAAAGTACATTAGCAAATGTTCTGTCAGGTAAAAATGGCTACGAGATTGAAGGTAAAATTAGTTTTAATGGCATGGATTTAAATGATTTAAAAATAGAAGAGAGAGCACAAAAAGGAATTTTTTTAGCATTTCAATACCCCTTAGAGATTCCAGGCGTAAACACAAATAATTTTTTAAGAACATCTCTAAACTCAGTAAGAAAGTCAAGAGGTGAAAAAGAATTAGACACTTTAACCTTCTTAAAATTAATTAAAGAAAAAGCCAAAGAACTCAATATTGACGAAAAATTTTTATCACGTCAATTAAACGTAGGATTTTCAGGTGGAGAAAAGAAAAAAAATGAAATTTTACAAATGAAATTATTAGAACCAAAGTTATCAATTTTAGATGAAACAGACTCAGGTTTAGATATAGATGCGCTAAGAATAGTTGCAGATGGTGTTAACTCATATAAAAATAAAGAAAATGCTTTTTTAATAATTACACATTACCAAAGACTACTTGATTATATCAAGCCAGACTTCATACACGTTTTATCTGCTGGTAAAATTATTAAAACGGGAAACGCAGATTTAGGTGAACAGTTAGAAAAAACAGGTTACGCAAATTTAAGTTAGATGAAGCAAAATTACGATTTTGATATCGAAAAAATTAAAAATCTCTCACAAGAAGAAAAAATTTTCCGAAAAAAAAATCTTGATTTATTTTATGAATCTGGTTTTCCATCCAAACAAATTGAGAATTGGAAATTTACAGATTTAAACTTAATTTTAAATAAAAATTTTGACAATATTAGCAATGAAGTTAATTTTGAATCTAGCAAAGAGTTTAAAGTTATTGAAAAGTTTGAGCATAATTTTATATTTTTAACTAACGGGAAAATAATTTCAACTAATTTTGTTCACGAAGAAAAGGGTAAAATTTTAATTAAAGATTTTAATCAAGAAGAAGTAATGAATATTGATCCAAGTAATGCACTGGAATTACTCAATAGCGCGCTATCATCTGGAGGTTTTTCATTGGAAATTACCAAAGACTACAAATTAAAAAAACCTTTGATTGTCTATAATTGTTTTTCTCAAGATTTAAAAAACAAAATACTGAATAATAAAAATTATATTAAATTAAACGAAGGATCCGAATTAACGTTAATTGATTATAGTGATAACAATACCCAAAGTAATTTTATTAAAAACACAATAGAAACTGTTTCTCTGGATAAAAATGCAGTATTGAAGAATATTTTAATTCAAAACTCAAAAAATAATGGTCATTTTTACAAATTTATAAAAGAATCTTTAGAAGGCGGTTCTAGTTGTGAGAACTATATTTTAAGCTCTGGGTTAAAACTAAATAAAATTGAAATCGAAATAAACTTAGATAAAGATAATAGTAGCTGTAGCGTTTATTCAGCTTTAAACTTACTGGAAGATCAACATCAAGAAATTAAAACACGTATAAATCACAACTCTCCAAACTGTAAAAGCTATCAAAAAATTAAAAATGTACTAAATGATAAAAGCAAAGGTGTTTATCAGGGAAAAATATTTGTAGAAAAAATAGCACAAAAAACTGATGCATACCAACTAAGCAAAGCTTTAATTGTAAATGACGACGCTGAATTCGATGCAAAACCTGAGTTAGAAATATATGCAGACGACGTGAAGTGTTCCCATGGCTCGACCTCTGGAAGCATAGATTCTGACGCAGTTCATTATCTAATGACAAGAGGTATATCAAAAAAAGAGGCCGTAAAACTTTTAGTAAATGGTTTTCTTAATGAAGTATTAGAAAAAATTACTAATAATGAATTAAAAATATTTTTAGAAAAAATATTAGAAAGACAAATTAATGGACATTAAAAATCTTAAATCTGAATTTCCCATTTTTAAACAAAAAATTAACGGAAAACCTTTAATCTATTTAGATAGCGCTAACTCATCTCAAAAACCTAAAGCAGTAATTGACAGACTATCTAATTTTTATGAAACAGAATTTTCTAACGTTGGAAGAAGCGTTCACACGCTAGCAGTCAAGGCAACAAATAGATTTGAAGCCACAAGAGATATACTTAAAACATATTTTAACGCGCAACATAGAGAGGAAATAATATTCACAAAAGGAGCGACAGAATCAATTAATTTAGTCGCTTCTTCTTTTGGAGATAAATACATTAAAGAAGGAGACGAAATATTAATTACTGAATTAGAGCACCACTCTAATTATGTACCATGGCATTTTCTTCGGAAAAATAAAGGTGCAGTAATTAAATTTGCGCCAATAAATAAAAATGGTGAAGTTGAAATTGATGAAATAAAAAAACTTATCTCAAATAAAACAAAAATTATTGCTATAACACATATTTCAAATGTGACAGGTGCTGTAATGCCAATTAAAAAAATTGTTGATATGGCCAAAGAAAAAAATATTCCAGTTTTAGTTGATGGCACTCAAGGAGCCCCCCATATGCATATAGATATGCAGAATCTTGGTTGTGATTTCTATGTAGTCTCATGCCATAAAATGTATGGTCCTAATGGTTTAGGCGTTCTCTATGCAAAAAAAAAATGGCTAGATGATCTACCTCCATACCAAGGTGGAGGTGGAATGATAGACGACGTTAGGAAAGATAATATAACATTTGCTGATGCACCAACAAAATTTGAAGCCGGCACAATGCAAACTGCAGAAGTAGTTGCTTTTGCTGAGTCAATAAATTTTATTGAAAAACTAGGCATCAAAAATATTGCTGCCCATGAAAATGAAGTTTTAGAATACGGTTTTGAAAAATTAAAAAAAAATAACTCAATAAATATAATAGGTAGTCCTAAGAATAGAGGTTCAGTTTTATGTTTTACTCTCAAAGGTATTCACCCACACGACATAGCAACAATTTTAGATGATGAAGGAGTTGCTATAAGAGCAGGACATCATTGTTGTCAAATACTGCATGACAAACTAGGAATTGCAGCTACAGCTAGGGCCTCTATTGGTGTTTACAATTCTAAAGAAGATATAGATATTCTATGTAAAGCCATCGATAACTGTAAAAAAGTATTTCAGATTTAAATGGAACTTAAAGAATTATATCAAGAAATCATTTTAGATCACGGAAAGAACCCTAGAAATAAAGGAAAGTGCATTGGGTATAATCATGATGCCCAAGCTCATAATCCTTTGTGTGGAGATAAAGTGCACGTTTATTTAAAATTGGATAGTGAAAAAAAAGTTATAGATATTAGTTTTGAAGGTGAAGGCTGTGCTATTTCACTTGCTTCAGCTTCTATATTGACTGATACACTTAAAGGAAAAGATTTATTTTTTACAAAAAAAGTAAGCGAAGATTTTTTAAGTATGGTTAAAAATAAAACAAAAATTACCCTTAATAGTCTGACTGAAGATCAGATTACTACAATAACTTCTTTGTCAGGAGTCCAAGCATTTCCTATGAGAGTTAAATGTGCCACAATGGTATGGCATACATTTCTATCAGCTTTAGATAAAAAAAATAATTAATTATTTATGAGTGAGTTAAAAGAAAAAGTAATTACAGAAATTAAGAAAATTTACGATCCTGAAATACCAGTTAATATATATGAACTAGGTTTAATTTATAAAATTGAAATCGACGAAAAAAGCAAAGTTAATGTAGAAATGACACTTACAAGCCCCAACTGTCCAGTCGCAGAGAGTTTGCCAATTAGTGTTAAAGAGAATATAATGAAAGTTAAAGGAGTTACTGATGTTGACCTTAAATTAGTCTGGGATCCACCTTGGAGTAAAGAAAAAATGTCTGAAGCTGCCAAACTAGAATTAAATCTATGACACAAGTAATTAAATTAAGTGATAACGCTGCAAAAAGAATAAAAGAAATAATGTCTAATGCTGATAATTTAACCATTGGTGTTAGAGTGGGAGTGCAATCTGGAGGATGTGCTGGCATGTCTTATATTATGGAATATGCAAAAGAAATAAAACCTAATGAAGAAGTTATCGAAGATAAGGGTGTTAAAGTTTTAATCGACCCAAATGCTATTATGTATCTTTTAGGGACGGAGATGGATTATAAAAAAGAAAAATTTTCTTCTCAATTTATATTTAAAAATCCCAATGAGACCGAACGTTGCGGATGTGGAGAATCTTTTAAAGTTTAATTATCTTGAAAACTACCGCCTAAAGATGGGCTAAATATTTTTTTATTATTGGCTGTAATACATTTCGTATTCAATTGGATGAGGAGTATGTTCCAATTTATAAATTTCTTCAAATTTCAGAGAAATATAACCATCAATCTGATCATCCGTAAAGACCCCACCTTGTGTTAAAAAAGATCTATCTCTATCAAGACTTTCCATCGCTTCTCTTAGGGATCCACATACTTGTGGTATTTTTTTTAATTCGCTTTCAGACAAATGATACAAATCTTGATCCATAGACTTTCCTGGATCAATTTTATTTTTTATCCCATCTAAACCAGCCATTAACATTGCAGCAAAACCTAAGTATGGATTTCCAGCCGCATCGGGAAATCTAATTTCACATCTTGCAGACTTCTTGTTCATAATTACAGGTATTCTACAAGAGGCCGATCTGTTTCTAGCTGAATAAGCAAGCATTACAGGCGCCTCAAAACCAGGTATCAGTCTTTTATAACTATTTGTTGTCGAGTTAGTAAATGCATTTATTGCTTTTGCATGCTTAAGAATTCCACCAATATAATAAAGAGCTTCTTGAGATAGACCTGCATATTTATTTCCCATAAAAACAGGCGTGGCTCCTTTCCAAATTGACTGATGCACATGCATACCAGATCCATTATCACCTTTAATAGGTTTTGGCATAAATGTAGAAGTTTTGCCAAATGAGTGCGAGACCATATGTACTGCATATTTATAAAGTTGAACATTATCTGCTTGATGAGTTAGGGTTCCAAAATACATTCCTAGCTCATGTTGACTAGGAGCAACTTCATGGTGATGTTTTTCTACTTTTATTCCCATATCTTTTAAAGCCTTTAACATTTCAGCTCTCATATCCTGAGCGCTATCTACTGGAGGCACAGGAAAATACCCACCCTTAACGCCAGGTCTGTGCCCCATATTTCCATTCTCATATTTTTTACCTGTGTTGTAAGGTCCTTCAGAGCTATCAACAAAAAAATTACTAGTATTCATTTTATTTTCAAATCTAACATCATCAAAAGTGAAAAATTCCGGCTCAGGACCAAAATAAGCTTTGTCACCAATACCTGATTTCTTTAAATATGCTTCAGCTTTTTTTGCAGTACTTCTTGGGTCTCTTTCATAAGGTTCTTTTTTTACTGCATCTAAGATATCACAAAATAAATTAAGTGTATTATGAGAATTAAATGGATCAATAATAGCTCTTTCTAAATCTGGTTTTAAAATCATGTCAGACTCATTTATCGCTTTCCAACCACCAATTGATGAGCCATCAAAAAAAGTTCCTTTTTCTAACATTTCATCATCAACGATTGTCGCGTCCATTGTTAGATGTTGTAATTTTCCTTTAGGGTCTGTAAACCTGAAATCAACGAATTCTACTTCTCTGTCTTTCATTAATTTAAAAATATTTTTTATACTCATTAATAATTTCTTTGTATTTTATAAAAAAGTTGTATTAAATATAACAGAAGCAACCAATTTAATAATATAATATTAATCACTAACAGCTATGCAATCATCACATACGTACAATCTAGAATTGAAATGAAAGAAGCAAAAGTGACAGATATCTTTTTGTTATTACTTTTAGGTGCAATATGGGGATCTTCTTTTTTTAATATTAAAATAGCTACATATTCTTACGAGCCCTATACACTAGCTCTTATAAGAGTAATTTTAGCGACAGTTCCTATGATAGCTGTATCATTTTTTTACAAAATTAAAATACAAGCTTTTTCAAAAAATTGGAAAGTTTATGCTTTAGTAGGTCTGTGTAATCTGACCATACCTTTTTCATTAATAGCCATTGGAACAAATAAAATCGATAGCTATTTGGCTGCGATGCTGATGAGCACAACCCCTATAACTGGGTCAATCCTAGCTCACTTTTTTATCAAAGATGAAAAAATAACATTTTTAAAATCATTAGGTATTATTTTAGGATTTTCTGGAATTCTACTTTTATTTTTTGATAAATTGATAATCAATGAAAGTAATTATTTATTTGTACTAATAATTATACTTGGTTCAACTTTTTATTCTATTTCAGGTATTCTTATTTTAAAAAAATTAAAAGAATCGGGAAATGTAAATGTGACTACATCAACTTTGATTTGGTCAGTGATTACTTTAATACCGCTCTCTTTTATTCTTGAAGAACCATTTAAATCAACTCCTACGCTTGAGTCCACATTATCATTAATTTACTTAGGAGTAGTAGCAACAGGTTTTGCATGGTGGCTCAGATTTAAAATACTAGCAAAAAATGGAATTGTATTTCAAACCCAAGTTACTTACTTAATACCTATTTTTGGTGTTATTTTTGGAGCATTAATTTTAGACGAACAAATCACTTGGAAAGTTTTAGCTTCCCTTATAATAATAATGTCTGGGATATATATAGTAAAAAAAAATAATAAATGATATTTGCTGAAATCAACTTAATTTTTTTTATTACTTTTTCTTTATTAAGTTTTTTTTTTACTTATCTGATATCGAAATATTCAAATTTTTTCTTTTCGGGCTCTTTGCTGGATAAAGATTTTTTAAAACCCCAAGCATTTCATAAACAGCCTGTAGCTAGAATAGGCGGGCTTGCAATTTTACTATTATTTGTACTTTTTGTTTTACTTTATTTTTTTATATTTGATGTTTTCTTGGTTGACTATTTTACAATTTCACTTTTGTTATTCGCCTTAGGTTTTTTAGATGATTTAAAAATAAAAATTAATCCAAGTGTTCGCTTAGCTGTAATGCTTATACTATTAATATTTTGCATTAATATATTTTCAATTCAAATAACTAAATCAGGTTTAAGTTTATTAGATCAATGGCTGGAAAATAATATATTTCAAATATGTTTTGTATTGTTGTGTTTTTTGTTCATAATTAATGGAGCCAATTTAATCGACGGCTTTAATGGCCTTCTAGCTATTCATTTTTTATTAATAAATTCTATTTTTCTTATAATAAATTTATTTAATCATAACGAGAGTCTTTCAATTATTTTATCTGTACAAATTATAATTGTATTATCATTTCTACTATTTAACTTTCCAAAAGCTAAAATTTTTCTCGGCGATAGCGGTTCGTATTTATTGGGATCTTTAATTGTATTAAACACTATAAAGACCTATGAGTTAAACTTACAAGCCTCACCCTTTTTCTTTGCAGGAGTTCTTTTTTATTTATTTTATGAGGTTTTGTTTTCTTTTGTTAGAAAAATAAAATTTAAAAGATCTCCATTAAATCCAGATAAAAATCACTTACATATGTTGCTTTATTTTTGGCTTTCTAAAGTAAAAAAAGTAAAGGACTCTAACTATTTAACTTCTTTACTTATTAATTCTTGCTATTTATTTTTTCAAATACCACTTTTTTATTTTCAGAATAATGGTTTATTTTCAAGATATTGGTTTTTCTCATTAATTATTCTTTATACCGTTATATATTTTAGACTTTATAGTTTCTCTAAAAAGTAAATTGTTATATAAGCTGATCACTTAAAATAAAATAGTGGGCAAGTGGCGGAATTGGTATACGCGCTAGTCTTAGGAACTAGTACCGCAAGGTTTAAGAGTTCGAGTCTCTTCTTGCCCACCAAGGAATTTATATGAAAGTAGAAATACAAAACAAGAAAGGTTTAACTACAACTCTATCGATAATTATAGATAAAAAAATAATTCAAGAAGAGTTGAATAAAAAATTATCAAAGTTACAGTCAGAGGTTAGTCTTAAAGGATTTAGACCAGGAAAGGTTCCACCAGCTGTAATTAAAAGTCAATTTGGCAAAGCTATTTACGGTGAGGTTATTGATAAAATTTTACATGAAAGTTCAAACAAAGCTTTACAAGAAAAAAAAATAAAAGCAGCAGGGCAACCTAAAATTGATTTAAAAACATTTGGGGAAGGTAAAGATCTTAATTACACAATTGAAGTTGATTCTTTACCCGAGGTAAGTCTTGCAAGTTTTGAAAGGTACACTGCTAATGAGTATATATTAAAAATTGATAACAAGTTAGTTGATGAAAAAATTAAAGAAATATCAAAAAATAACAAAACTTTTTCTAATAAAAGTGAAAAATCAGAAAAAGGAGATTTAGTAATATTTGATTACAATGCATCTATTGGTGGAGAAAAATTTGAAGGTGGTGAGGGAAAAAATACAAGACTGATTGTTGGCGAGAATCTCTTTCTTGAAGGGTTTGATGAAAAGTTAATTGGAGTTAAAAAAGAAGAAAGTAAAATTATTGAAGTTAAGCTGCCAGAAAACTATCCAAAAAAGGAACTTGCAAATAAAAAAGCTAAATTTGAGTGTAAAATTATAAACGTACAAAAACCTAACGAAACAAAAATAGACGATGCTTTTGCAAAAAACTTAGGGGCGAAAGATTTAATTGATCTTAAAACACTAATAGAAAAACAAATATCATCACAATATAAACAAGCTCTAGATTCAATAACTAAAAAAGAAATTTTAGACCAGATAGAAAAATTTCATAAAATTGAACTACCTAAAAACCTAGTTGAACAGGAAGTTCACTTAATGACAAGTAAGCTCAAGAAAGAAGAAATAGAAAAACACAAATCTAAAAATTTAAAAATAGCTGAGTCAAGAATTAAACTCGGTTTGGTCTTAAATGAATATGGAGAAAAAAATAACCTAAAAGTATTAAACGATGAAGTTAAAGCAGAAATCCAAAAACAAATCAAAGGAATGCCAGGACAGGAAAAAATGGTTTTAGATTATTACGAGAAAAATCCTTCCGCATCCCAAAGCTTAAAAGGAGCTTTATACGAAGAAAAGATTTTAACTTTATTTAAATCTAAAATAAATTTAAAAAAGAAAAATATTACCACTACTGAAGCTGAAAAGATAATTTCCGATTTTAATAATTTATCACAGGATTTGTCTGCTAATAATCAAGATAAAAAAACTAAAGATAGTAAAGAAAAAAAAATTACCGAAACTTCCTCTAATACTAAGAAAAAAATAAAAAAAGTTAGCAAAAAGTAACCTTTGGTTATATAAATTTATTCATGAGTCGAATTGAAGAACAAATGAATAATCTTATTCCAATGGTTGTTGAACAAACCAGTAAAGGAGAGAGATCTTACGACATTTATTCAAGGTTACTAAAAGAGAGAATCGTCTTTTTAGTTGGTCCGGTAAATGATAATGTAGCATCTCTTGTCACAGCTCAATTATTATTTTTAGAATCTGAAGATCCTAAAAAAGAAATATATTTTTACATCAATAGCCCAGGTGGATTAGTTACTGCGGGATTAGGAATTTACGATACAATGCAATACATTAATTCTCCCGTTTCCACTCTATGCATTGGACAAGCATCATCAATGGGATCATTTCTTTTAGCTGCAGGAGAAAAAGGAAAAAGATATTCACTACCAAACTCAAGAATTATGGTTCACCAACCTTCTGCAGGATTTCAAGGACAAGCTACGGATATTCAAATTCATGCAAAAGAGATTCTAATGTTAAAAGAAAGACTTAATAAAATTTACTCTAAACATACAGGCAAAACAGTTGAAGAGATCTCCCTTGCCTTAGAAAGAGACAACTTTATGACGGCTGAAGAAGCAAAAAAATTTGGTTTATTAGACTCTGTAGTAGAAAAAAGAAAATAATACACATCATCTAGCCTTTAGCACAACTTATACTTGCTATCATGATTCACGTAATTTACAAATATCTCATTGATTCGATATGTCAGAAAAAAATAATAAAAATATTCTTTACTGCTCTTTTTGTGGCAAAAGCCAGCATGAAGTTAGAAAACTAATTGCAGGACCTACCGTATTTATTTGTGACGAGTGTGTCGAACTCTGCATGGATATTATTAAAGAAGAAAACAAAAGTTCATTGGTTAAACACCAAGATGGAGTCCCTACACCGAAAGAGATTTGTACTGTGTTAGATGAATATGTAATTGGTCAAAAATTTGCAAAAGAAGTTTTATCTGTTGCTGTTCACAATCATTATAAAAGATTAAATCATGAAAGCAAAAATAATAAAGAAGTTGAGCTTTCTAAATCAAACATTCTATTAGTCGGTCCTACCGGATGTGGTAAAACGCTTTTAGCACAAACTTTAGCGAGAATTTTAGACGTACCATTCACAATGGCTGATGCAACAACATTAACGGAAGCTGGATATGTTGGAGAAGATGTAGAAAATATTATTTTAAAATTATTACAAGCAGCTGATTATAATGTTGAGAAAGCACAAAGAGGAATTGTTTATATAGATGAAGTAGATAAGGTTAGCAGAAAATCTGAAAACCCTTCCATCACCAGAGATGTTTCGGGTGAAGGGGTACAACAAGCTCTTTTAAAAATTATGGAAGGAACTGTAGCGAGTGTTCCTCCACAAGGAGGAAGAAAACATCCGCAACAAGAATTTTTACAAGTTGATACTACTAATATACTTTTTATCTGTGGAGGAGCTTTTGCTGGTTTAGATAAAATAATTGGTATGAGAGGAAAAGGTACTTCAATAGGTTTTGGCGCAAAAGTTAACAGTAAAGATGAAAAAAAATTATCAGAGACACTAAAAAATCTAGAACCTGAAGATTTAATTAAATATGGTTTAATTCCTGAGTTTATAGGAAGAATGCCAATTATAGCAACTTTAGATGATCTAGATGAAAAATCTTTAATAAAGATTTTAAAAGACCCAAAGAACGCTTTAACTAAGCAATATCAGAAGTTATTTGAACTTGAAAATGTTGATTTAGAATTTAAAGATGATGCTTTAACTGAAATAGCAAAGAAAGCTATTAATAAAAAAACGGGTGCAAGAGGGTTGAGATCAATTTTGGAGACCATTTTGCTAAAAACAATGTTTGAACTTCCTGAGCTAGAAAATGTTTTAAAAGTTACCGTTGATAAATCTTCAGTTACGGGTGACGCAGATCCTATTGTCACATATGGCAAAAAACAATCAACATCTGTAGCTTAATTTTCAAATAACATCCTTGATATTACAATATTAAGTACCATATAAATATAATATGGAAATAATAAATTTAAAACCTCTGCTACCATTAAGAGACATTGTTGTATTTCCTTCAATGGTCGTGCCGCTATTTGTAGGTAGAGAAAAATCTATTAAAGCTCTGCAAGAGGTAATGAAAACTGACAAATCAATAATATTGGTTTCTCAAAAAAATTCAGAAATTGACGAACCTGAAAATAAAGATATTTATGGATACGGTTGTTTAAGCAAAGTCTTACAATTACTTAAATTACCAGATGGGACTGTTAAAGTTTTAGTTGAAGGTCAGAAAAGGGTAAAAATTCATGAGATAATAAAAAAAGATCTTAATTTTTTAAGCTGCAACATAGAAATCATAGAAGATACCAACAAAACAAAAGAATCAGAGCTTTTCGCATTGAGCTTAGTTAAAAAATTTGAAAAACTTTTAATCGCAAATAAAAGAGATTTATCAGACTCAATCAATAGTATAAAAAAACTAAAAGATCCAAGCCATATAGCAGATAACATTGCTTCAAATTTAAACTTACAAATTTTCGAAAAACAAGAATTATTAGAAACTCTAGATTTGAAAAAAAGACTAGAAAGAATTAATGAGCTAGTTGAGAAAGAAACAAGTGTAATTTTTGTTGAAAAAAAAATTAGAGGTAGGGTTAAAAATCAAATGGAAAAGACCCAAAGAGAATATTATTTAAACGAACAACTGAAAGCTATTCAAAAAGAATTAGGAGAGATTGATGAAGGTAAAGATGAAATAGCAGGTGTAAATAAAGCAATACTGAAAGCTAAGATGCCAAAATTAGCTCAGGAAAAATGTATGGCAGAGTTAAAGAAACTAAAATCTATGAGTCCAATGTCGGCCGAAGCAACAGTGGTCAGAAATTATTTAGATTGGATGACAGAGCTGCCTTGGTCAAATAAAAGTAAAATTAACAATGATCTAAAAAATGCACAACAAATATTGGATGAAGATCATTTTGGATTAGAGAAAGTAAAAGAAAGAATTATAGAATTTTTAGCTGTTCAAAAAAGAATACAAAAATTAAAAGGACCTATTCTTTGTCTAGTTGGCCCTCCTGGCGTCGGCAAAACTTCTTTAGGTAAGTCTATAGCAAAAGCAACTGGAAGAAAGTTCATTAGGATTTCCTTAGGAGGTATTAGAGATGAAGCTGAAATAAGAGGTCACAGAAGAACCTATATTGGTTCTCTGCCTGGAAAAATTATTCAAATGATGAAAAAAGCTGGAACTAAAAACCCATTATTTCTTTTGGACGAAATTGATAAAGTTGGAAATGATTATAGAGGAGATCCATCATCTGCATTGCTAGAGGCTTTAGATCCCGAACAAAACAAAGAATTTAATGATCACTATTTAGAAGTTGATTATGATCTTTCAGATGTAATGTTTGTAACAACAGCAAATACTTTAAATATTTTACCACCACTTCTTGATCGAATGGAAGTTATAAGGCTTCCTGGTTATACAGAAGATGAAAAAGTTAATATTTCTCAAAAATATTTAATTCCTAAACAAAGTGAAAACAACGGATTAAAAAAAAATGAATGGAAAATTGATGAAGCTGTAAACAGAAAAATTATAAGACACTACACAAGAGAATCTGGAGTCAGAAATTTAGAAAGAGAAATATCAAAAATTGCCAGAAAAACCGTAAAAAAAATTGATGGCAACGAAAAGGTTGTTAATCCTTTAACAGAGAATGATTTATCAAATTATTTAGGCATAGAGAAATTCAATCACGGTGAAATTGAAGAACAAAACAGGATAGGTGTAGTAACAGGTTTGGCTTGGACTGAAGTGGGCGGTGAAATCCTAAAAATAGAAACTGTTGTAATGCCTGGAAAAGGTAAAATGGAAATAACTGGTCAACTAGGTAGCGTGATGCAAGAGTCTATTAAGGCAGCTAAATCTTACATTAGATCAAAATCTTTAGATTGCGGAATTATACCGCCTTTTTTTGATAAAAAAGATTTCCATATACATGTTCCTGAAGGAGCAACACCTAAGGATGGTCCCTCTGCTGGTGTAGGAATGATTACGTCTATGGTCTCTGCAATTACAGAAATACCAGTTTATAAAAATGTAGCGATGACAGGAGAAATTACATTAAGAGGCATTGTATTACCTATAGGAGGTTTAAAAGAAAAATTACTTGCAGCGCATAGAGCTGGAATAAAAAAAGTACTGATACCCTTTGAAAATAAAAAAGATTTAGTAGAAATACCTGAAGTTATTAAAAAAAATATTGAAATAATCTGTGTAAAAAATGTGGATGAAGTTTTAAAGCATGCACTTACCAAAGAATTAAAAAAAGTAGAATGGGTAGAGGTTGAGCAGGTTTCAAAGAAAACAGACCTAGGAACTGCTACTAGTACACACTAAAATTCAATTAAGGTATTAGGCCTGCGATCAAGAAGAAGGTCTTCAACAAACCAAACAAAACAGACACAAATATTCATAAACTTTGAATTATTATTAAAAATCTATTAAATAGTTTCATAATTTTAAAATGAAAAAAAAAATCATAATAACAGGTGGTTTAGGCTACATAGGTACAGAATTATGTAAACTTTACTCAGGCGTTAGCTGGAATAACGAAATAATTATAATAGATAAAAGGTTTATATCAGAAAGAGTTAACCAGATTCGAAATTGGAACATGGAGTTTATTCATGGAGATATTTTAGATAAAAAATTAATAAATAAATACTGTAAAGATGCTGATGTTGTACATCATCTCGCTGGCATAACAGATGTGCCAAGAACCAAGAATGAAAGCAATGATGAAAAAGATAAAGACATTAAGTTAGTTGCTGAAGAAGGAACACAAAATATACTTGATGCCATTACAAATAAATGTAAAATTATTTTTCCCTCAACTCATGTAGTTTATGAAGGAATAGAAAACGTAAAAAATAATATATCTGAGGACGAGTCTTTGAAACCTTTACTTTCCTATTCATCCTCTAAAGCAATTAATGAAAAGCAATTAAAAAGTTCTGGAAAAAATTACGTAATTCTAAGATTGGGTTCAGTTTATGGTTACTCAACAGACACAGCTCGAATTGATATAATGCCTAACTTATTTTCAAAAATAGCTTCACAAGATGGAACTATAAAACTTTTTGCAGGCGGGAGACAAATAAAAAGTCTGGTTCCTTTGGTTGATGTTGCCAGATGTTTTAAGAATATGGAAGAAAGAGAAGATATTAAATCAGAAACATTCAATCTAACAAAAGATACAGTGACCGTAAAAGAAGTTGCAGAGATTTGCAAAAAGTTTAATCCAAAAGTAATCCTAAAAGAAACGAACGATGAAGTGCCTAACTTAGGTTTTTCACTTTCTAATAAAAAAATTTTAAACACAGGCTTTAAGTTTTTATATAGTTTAGACCAAAGTGTTAAAGAGATGATCTCTAGGTGGTCTAAGCAAGACCTAATTAAAGATTTAGAACACGTAAGAGATGGAGATAATGAATTCGTTGATGTTAGAGGAAAAATTAGCAACCATGAATTAACTGAACCAATAAATTTAATAGGTTTGATAGACTCTAAAAAAGGAACAATCAGAGCTAATCACTATCACCCACAACAGGAACAAAAGTGTTTATTCACCAAAGGTCAAATTATAGAAATATTTCAAGATATACTTAATCCAAACTCTCCTAAAATTACACAGGTCGTAAGTGAAGGGCAATTATCGATTATAAAGCCAAATGTTGCTCACACAATGGTTTTTACAAAAGATACAACTTTCTTAAATCTGGTACGAGGAGAAAGAGAGCACGATAATTATGGAATTACGCACACCATTCCACATTTTTTTGTGAACGAAGAAGAGAAAGAATTATTGTTTAGCTGTTACAAATTTGAATGCAGATCATGTGAAAACACCAATCTAAAAAGAGTTATTTCTTTAGGTTATCAACCGCTTGCAAATAATTTGTTAAATAAAAAAAATGAAAAGCATGAACTTTATCCTCTTGAAATGAACTATTGTCCAAAGTGTCATAACTGCCAACTATCAGTTGCTGTAGATCCAAAAAAAATGTTTTCTAACTATTTATACACCTCATCAACCTCATCATCTTTTCGAAATCATTTTATCGGAGCTGCAAAAAATTACGTTAAACAACTAAAATTAAAATCAAATAAATCTTATATTATAGACATTGGTAGCAATGATGGCGTTGCTTTAAAACCTTTTAAAGATATGGGTTTTAAAAAAATCTTAGGTATAGAACCTGCTAAAAATTTAGCAAAACTTGCAAATAAAAATAAAATTAAAACTTTTAATGGTTTTCTTGAAAAGAAAAATTTAAAAAAAATAAAAAGTAATGCAGATTTAATTTTAGCATCAAATGTATTTGCACACTCGGATAAATTAAAAGAAATGGCAGATTGCATGCTCAAGCTAATAAACAAAAATGGCACTATAATAATTGAGGTACAATATTTGCTAAACACACTTAAAGACCTAACATTTGATAATATCTACCATGAACACTATAATTATTGGTCTTTAACTTCTTTAGTTAACTTTTTTAATCAATTTAACTCTACAATCTTCAACGTTGAAAGAATAAATACTCATGGAGGGTCCCTACGGGTTTATATCAAGAAAGGAAAAAAAATAAAAATTCAAAAAAATGTCAAAGAGTTACTTCATGAAGAAGAAATCTTTGGTTTAAAAAAATATAAAACCTATCAAGATTTTGGTATAAAAATAAATAAGTTAAAAGAAAATGTAATAAAAAATATTGATGATTTAAAAAAAAATAATAAAAAGATTGTAGGATTTGGAGCTCCAGCTAAAGCAACAACAGCTCTCAATTTTTTTGGGGTTTCCAATCAAATTGATTATGTTATTGAAGATAATAAGTTAAAACATAATAAATTTATTCCAGGTGTTTTAATTCCAATAAAAGATAAAAAAACCTTAAAGGAAAAAAATGTTTTAATTTTAGTTTTAGCTTGGAATTTTTATAATGAAATTAAAAAAAATAATTCAAATTTAAGTAATAATTTTGTAAATATTAAAGATTTAGAAAAGTAATTTAATTTACAAGCTCGGAAATTTTTATTCTTAAAGAATTAACAGCTTCATACAAATAGTCTATATAAGGAGTCATGGCAGGGTAATTTTTGATGATGACGTCTTTTGATAGATTGAGAACACCAAAAAAAGCAATAACAAAAATACTTACAGTGACAAAATAGCCATAAATACTAAAAGTACTTTTTTTTTTGCTCAGATCATTAGAAGAGTCTTTAATTGATAGGCCATATTTTTTTTTTAAGTACTCTTCAGAATATAAGTTTATCTCTCTTTTTTTCTTTTTAGGTGAATTTTTTCTTTTATTTATATTAATAGAATTTTTTGCTTTAACTTGAATTTTTTTTTCTATATTTTTTACTAATTTTTCTTTAACTGGATATTGTGTCCATTTATTTCCGCAAGAACCACATTGCAACAATCTCCCAGATTCTGTTATTGCTGAGTCTGGTACCGAAAATTTTTTTTTGCAAGAGTCGCAGTTAATTAACATATATTAGCCTTTTAATAAAAGTTTGAACAAATAGCAAATATGCTTTTATTTTTTACATTGTTAAGTTTTTATTGTATATGTCGGTTCTATTAGTTTAGGGTGGTTAGCTCAGTTGGTAGAGCATCTCGTTTACACCGAGAGGGTCATAGGTTCGAGTCCTATACCGCCCACCAAGTAAAATGGGGGTGTAGCTCAGTTGGTTAGAGCGCCTGCCTGTCACGCAGGAGGTCGTGGGTTCGAGCCCCATCACTCCCGCCATTTTTCTTGGATTAGCAATGAGTTTTCAACACAATGTGGCTATGTTACCTGATGTTAAACTAGGTAAAATTTATTATATAAGATAAAAAAAGGTAACAAGTAATAACGGGTAATCATGGTTTATAATTTTTTATCAGACTATTTTTCAATAATTTTATTCTTATTTATTGCGATAGTTCTAAGCTTTGGCTTTATCTTAGCAAACTTCTTAGCCGCTCCTAGCAATCCTGACTCAGAAAAATTATCAGCTTACGAATGTGGGTTTGAAGCATTTGACGATTCTAGAATGCAGTTTGATGTACGTTTTTATTTAGTAGCAATTTTATTTATTATTTTTGATTTAGAAATAGCTTTCTTGTTTCCATGGGCAATATCTCTTGGCAACATTGGTGCTCTCGGATTTTGGTCAATGATGATTTTTCTATCTGTTTTAACCATTGGCTTTATTTATGAATGGAAAAAAGGAGCGTTAGAATGGGAATAAAAATAAATTCACTATCTGATAAAGATAAAAAAATTCCTGAAGAGTTTAAGCAACTAGCAAAAGATTTTAGCGAGAATGGTTTTATAACTACTTCAACTGATAATCTTATTAATTGGGCAAGAACAGGCTCGCTTCATTGGATGACTTTTGGTTTAGCATGTTGCGCTGTCGAAATGATGCAAACGTCTATGCCAAGATATGATCTTGAAAGATTTGGAGCCGCACCAAGAGCTTCACCAAGACAATCCGATGTTATGATAGTTGCTGGAACTTTAACAAATAAAATGGCACCAGCTCTTAGAAAAGTTTATGATCAGATGCCTGAACCGAGATATGTTATCTCTATGGGTAGTTGTGCGAATGGCGGAGGGTATTATCACTATTCCTATTCTGTAGTTAGAGGATGCGATAAAATTGTACCTGTTGATATTTATGTCCCTGGCTGTCCTCCTTCTGCTGAGGCCTTACTGTATGGAATCTTGCAATTACAAAAGAAAATAAGAAGAGAAGGTTCGATAAATAGATAAATTTTATGGATCTTAAATTAAAAGAAGTTGAGCAAATAGTTAACTCTGAGCTAACGAGTAAAATAAAAAAAACCTTAATTACATTTAACGAACTTTTAATTGAAACTACTGAGGACGATTTAATTCAAGTAATAATCTTTTTAAAATCTCACGACAAACTTAAGTTTAGACAATTAATAGATATAGCAGGTGTAGATTACCCAGAAGAGGAAAAAAGATTTAAATTAATCTATTTATTACTATCACATGAAAAAAATATAAGAATAAAAGTATCAATTAATTTTGAAATTGGAAAAAAAATTCCAACAATGACAAAAGTCTACCCTTCTGCAAATTGGATGGAAAGAGAAGTATTTGACATGTATGGCATAGAATTTAATAACCATCCCGATTTAAGAAGAATTTTAACTGATTATAATTTTGAAGGCCATCCTTTGAGAAAAGACTTTCCACTAACTGGATTTACCGAAGTTAGATATAGCGAAAAAGAAAAAAAAGTTATCTATGAGCCTGTTAAGCTTGAGCAAAACTATAGAGACTTTGATTTTGAGAGTCCTTGGGAAGGAACAAAATATATTAAAGAATTAAATGAAAAAAACGATAATGATAAAAAAAAATAAGTCCTTAACTTTAAATTTTGGTCCACAACACCCAGCGGCGCACGGTGTGCTCAGGCTTATTTTGGAATTAGATGGAGAAGTTGTAGAAAAAGCTGATCCTCATATTGGTTTACTTCATCGTGGGACTGAAAAGCTAATAGAGCAAAAAACCTATATGCAGGCATTACCATATTTTGATCGTCTGGATTATGTCGCTCCCATGAACCAGGAACATGCATTCTCATTAGCAATTGAAAAGTTATTAAATATTTCAGTACCTATTAGAGCTCAATACATAAGAGTAATTTTTTGTGAAATTGGGCGGATCTTGAGTCATATTCTGAATGTTACTACCCAAGCACTAGACGTTGGTGCGCTCACACCATCACTTTGGGGTTTTGAAGAAAGAGAAACTCTAATGACATTTTATGAAAGAGCTTCTGGATCAAGACTACATGCTAATTATTTTAGAACTGGTGGTGTTAATCAAGATATCCCACAAAAATTAGTAGACGATATAGGAAATTTTTGTAAAACTTTCCCAAAAATAATTGATGATCTAGAAAGTTTGCTCACAGATAATAGAATTTTTAAACAAAGAAATGTTGAAATAGGAATTGTAAGCAAACAAGAGGCATTGGACCATAGTTTTTCTGGTGTTATGTTAAGAGGATCTGGTGTTGCATGGGATTTAAGAAAGTCTCAACCTTATGAATGTTATAAAAATTTAGATTTTAAAATACCTATTGGTAAAAATGGTGATTGTTTCGATAGATATTTATGTAGAGTAGAAGAGATGAGAGAAAGTGTAAAAATTATAGACCAATGCATAAATAAGATGCCAAAAGGAGCAATTAAATCTATCGATGGGAAAATATCACCACCTAACAGAGAAGACTTAAAAGATTCAATGGAGGCTTTAATTCATCATTTCAAATTATTCACTGAGGGATTTAGGGTTCCTGCAGGAAATGTTTATACCGCTGTAGAAGCACCAAAAGGTGAATTTGGTGTTTATTTAATATCTAATGGAAGCAATAAACCCTATCGTTGTAAAATAAGAGCTCCTGGTTTTTCACACTTACAAGCATTGGACTACTTAATTAGAGGACACATGTTAGCAGATGTACCAGCTGTTTTGGGATCATTAGACATAGTATTCGGCGAGGTTGATAGATGAGTATAAAAAAAATACACGATCAACAACCTGAGTTTTTTGAATTTACAAAAGAAAATAAAGACAATGCTGAAAAGATATTAAAAAAGTATCCTAAAAATAGAAAAAAAAGTGCTGTAATGCCATTCTTATATTTAGCTCAAAGGCAAAACAAAAATTGGATACCTTTAACAGCAATGAAATATATAGCTAAATATCTAGAGATGCCTTACATCAAAGTTTATGAGGTCGCTACTTTTTATACGATGTATAATTTAGCACCTGTCGGAAAATATTTTGTACAAGTCTGTACTACAAGCCCCTGCTTAATTAGAGGTGCTGATAAAGTTGTAAAAATTTGTAAAGAAAAAATATCAAAAGATGAAAACACATTATCAGAAAATAAATTATGCTCATGGTTAGAGGTTGAATGTCTAGGTGCCTGTGTTAACGCTCCGATGATGCAAATAAATAATGATTATTATGAAGATTTAAATAAAAAAAATACAATTGAAATCATAGATTCATTGCTTGCAGATAAGCCAATCAAACCAAAATCTTTTAGGAATAGAACTAGTTCAGCTCCTGAAAAAGACAAACCAATCTTAAGTGGGGGTAAAAATGCTTAAAGAAGAGGATAAAATATTCAAAAATTTATATAACTCTTTTGGTTGGGAAATCGATAAAGCCATTAAGAGAGAAGATTGGAGCGGCACTAAAGAAATTATTTCTAAAGGTCGTGAGTGGATTATAAATGAAATTAAAGCCTCGGAGCTGAGAGGTAGAGGAGGCGCTGGTTTTTCAACTGGTCTTAAATGGTCTTTTACCCCCAAAGAAGTCGGATCAAGACCTCACTATCTGGTTATTAACGCAGATGAATCGGAGCCAGGCACTTGTAAAGATAGAGATATAATTAGATTTGAGCCACAGAAATTAATCGAAGGATGCTTAATAGCAGGTTATGCAACTAATGCACATATATGTTATATTTATATTAGAGGTGAATATTTTAATGAAGGTAACAGATTACAAGAAGCGATTGATCAGGCTTATAAAAAAAAATTTTTAGGAAAAAATGCTTGTGGAACCGGATGGGATTTTGACATCTATATTCATTTTGGAGCTGGAGCTTATATTTGCGGAGAAGAAACAGCTTTATTAGAAAGCTTAGAAGGAAACAAAGGTCAACCAAGACTTAAGCCTCCGTTTCCTGCTCTTGTAGGGCTATACGGTTGTCCGACAATAGTAAACAACGTTGAAACTATAGCGGTTGTTCCAACAATACTAAGAAAAGGCGCTAAGTGGTTTGCTTCTTTTGGAAAACCAAAAAACACTGGAACCAAAATTTTTTGCATTTCAGGTAATGTAAATCATCCATGTAACGTAGAAGAGGAAATGGGTATACCATTAAAAGACTTAATAGAAAAACATGCGGGAGGTGTTGTTGGAGGTTGGGACAACTTACAAGCAGTAATACCAGGTGGATCTTCAATGCCATTATTGCCAAAAAAAATTTGTGACTCCATCGCTATGGATTTTGATTCATTAATAGCAAATAAAAGTGGACTAGGAACCGCGGGTATAGTTGTTATTAATAAAGACCAAAATATTATTAAATTTATGGCGAGAATTGCTAGATTTTATAAACATGAAAGTTGTGGTCAGTGCACTCCTTGTAGAGAAGGAACAGGTTGGATGTGGAGAATTTTAGAAAGAGCTGGAAGAGGTGAAACAACATACGCTGACATAAACTTATTAGATGACGTAACTAAACAAATTGAAGGTCATACTATTTGTGCCTTTGGAGAAGGATCATCTTGGCCAGTCCAAGGTTTGCTAAGACATTTTAGAAAAGAAATAGAAAAAAAATGCATAGGCGAACCTCTTTTTAAAAAATCTAATAAAAATCCTTATTTAGTAGACCAGCATCTTTTAGAAAGTGAAAATGCCTAAAATAAACATTAATGGAAAAGAAATTGAATTTGAAAAAGGAATGACTGTTTTGCAGGCATGTGAGCTTGCAGATGTAGAGATTCCAAGATTTTGTTATCATGAAAAACTGTCAATTGCGGGAAATTGTAGAATGTGTTTAGTTGAGATGGAAAGATCACCTAAACCAATAGCCTCATGTGCAATGCCAGCAGCCGAAGGCATGAACATAAAAACAAATACAGAATTTGTAAAAAAAGCTCGAAAAGGGATAATGGAATTTTTACTAGCGAACCACCCACTCGATTGCCCGGTTTGTGATCAAGGAGGTGAATGTGATTTACAAGATCAATCGTTATTTTATGGCTTTGATAAATCGAGATTTTCTGAAAATAAAAGAGAGGTAAAAGATAAATACATGGGCCCTTTGATCAAGACTCAAATGACTAGATGTATTCACTGTACAAGATGTGTACGTTTTGCGGAGGAAGTTGCTGGTGTCCCTGAGATCGGAGCCATTGGAAGAGGGGAAAATATGGAAATTACAACTTACCTAGAACAGTCAATGACCTCTGAGTTATCGGCTAATGTTATAGACCTATGTCCGGTTGGTGCGCTCACTTCTAAACCATATGCTTTTGAAGCAAGACCCTGGGAATTAAAAAAAACTGAAAGTATAGATGTTATGGATGCTGTTGGATCAAACATAAGAGTAGATACTTATGGCTGGGAAGTGAAGAGAGTTTTACCAAGATTAAATAATGAAATTAACGAAGAATGGATATCAGACAAAACAAGGTACGCTTGCGACGGACTATTAAAACAACGTTTAGATGTGCCTTATATTAGAAAAGACAATAAATTAGTTAAGTCTACCTGGGACGATGCAATTGAATTAATATCAAATAAAATAAAATCCACAACACCTGAACAAGTAGCAGGCCATGTCGGCGATATGGCTTCTATTGAGACAATTTTTTCATTTAAAAGTTTATTAAAAAAAATTGGTACTAATAATTTTGATTTTAGGGAAAAGAAAATCTATATCGATCCAACGGATAAAATAAATTATATATTTAATTCATCCATTCAAGGTATTGAGGAAAGTGACCTCATTTTACTAATTGGTACAAATCCAAGACAAGAAGCAACAATAGTTAATGCAAGAATAAGAAAAGCTTTTGTAAAAAACAAAACACCAATTTATTCTATCGGTAATCCTGGTGATTTAACTTACGACTATACTTTATTAGGTAATGACGTTAGTGATATAAAAAATATTTTTGATGAAAAAAGTGAAATAAATAAAAAATTAAAAAATATCAAAAAACCAATCTTTATTATTGGAGAGTCAGTTTTAGAACTTAAAAACTCAAGATACATTTTAGAAAAAACAAAAGATTTTTTAATACAAAATAATTTTATTAGCGATACATGGAACGCCTTAAATATATTAATACAAAATGCCTCTACAGTTGGTGCGATAGATTTAGGTTTTCACAACCTAGATAAAAATAATAATTTTATATTTTTTGACAAACTTAAAAGTAGAGAATTTAAATTATTGTATTTAGTTGGTTCCGATAATCTTGAAATTGAAAAAAATGGAGAATTTATTATTTACCAAGGCTCTCATGGAGATAAAAATGCTTCTATAGCAGATGTTATTTTGCCAAGCGCAGCATACACAGAACAAAATGGGCTATTTGAAAATTTAGAAGGAAGAGTTCAAGAGTGCAGAAAAGCCTCATACCCAACAAGTGAAGCATTAGAAGACTGGAAAATTTTTAATTTAATTAACAAAAGTTTAAATAACTCAAATTTATTTTTAAATCTTTTATCTATTAGAAAATTAGCTCTTCAAGAAATTTTAAATTTTTCAGAAATTAATTTACTGCCAAATAAAAGCAAACCAATTAAAACTAATACTTCATTAGAGCCCACTAGAGAAAAAGTAAATATTAAAGCTATTGATTATTATTTTAGTAATTCAATTGCAAGAGCGTCGAAAACTATGAGCGACTGTAGAAACATATCTAACGATAATAAAAAAAATGGAACTAACAATTAGATGGAATACTTTAATATATTATTAAACGAATCGTATAAAATTGCATTTGTTTTAATACCTGTCTTGCTTTCTGTTGCTTTTGTTGTTTGGCTAGACAGAAGAATATGGGGTGCTGTTCAAAAAAGAAAGGGACCGAATGTAGTAGGTCCATTTGGATTGTTACAAACAATAGCTGATGCCTTAAAGTATATTTTAAAAGAAATTATTATTCCAGCAAGCTCTAACAAAGTTATATTTGTATTGGCTCCTGTTGTTACTATGACATTAGCTTTAGTAGCGTGGGCAGTTATTCCTTTTGATAACGAATTAGTACTAGCAGATATAAACGTAGGTATACTTTATCTTTTTGCCGTTTCTTCTTTAGGTGTCTATGGAATTATAATGGGTGGCTGGGCATCAAATTCTAAATACCCTTTTCTTGGTGCAATTAGATCTGCCGCACAAATGGTATCATATGAAGTTTCTATTGGAATTATTATAATTAACGTTCTTCTATGTGTTGGTTCACTAAACTTAAAAGATATAGTTAATGCGCAACAAAGTTTATGGTTTGTAATTCCATTATTTCCAATGTTTGTGGTTTTTTTTATTTCTGCTTTGGCAGAAACAAATAGACCGCCATTTGATTTACCGGAAGCAGAAGCAGAATTAGTTTCAGGTTATCAGACTGAATATTCCGGTATGATGTATGCTATGTTTTGGCTAGGTGAGTATGCAAATATTTTACTGATGTGTGCTATGGGTGCTATCTTATTTTTAGGCGGATGGTTGCCTCCAGTAAATATCTTTCCTTTTAACTTAGTGCCCGGTCCAATGTGGATGATATTAAAAATATTATTTTTATTCTTTTTATTTGGCTTAGTTAAAGCAACTGTCCCAAGATACCGATATGACCAACTAATGAGGCTTGGATGGAAAATATTATTACCTTTCTCTTTGTTTTATGTTGTATTAACAGCTAGTTATCTTTTTTATTTCGACAAGCTTCCAGTAAAGGCATTTTAAATGAAAATAAGTAGATTTTTAAAAACAATTTTTTTACTAGAGTTCGTTTCAGGTTTGTTAATAGCAACTAGAGAAATATTTAGATCAAAAAAAACAATTAATTATCCTTATGAGAAAGGTTCTATAAGCCCAAGATTTAGAGGGGAACATGCATTAAGAAGATACCCAAGCGGGGAAGAACGTTGTATAGCGTGCAAACTCTGCGAAGCGGTCTGCCCCGCACAAGCTATCACAATAGAGTCCACAGAGAGAGAAGATGGAAGTAGAAAAACTACACGATATGACATTGATATGCTTAAATGTATTTATTGTGGTCTTTGTCAAGAATCTTGTCCAGTAGAAGCGATAGTTCAAGGGCCTAATTTTGAATTTTCAACAGAAACTCGAGAAGAGCTTTATTATAATAAAGAAAAATTATTAGACAACGGTGATAGATGGGAAGATGTTTTAGCTAAAAATATTAGATTAGATAAACCATACCGATAAATGTTAGCGCATACAATTTTTTTCTATTTTTTTTCTATAATTACTGTTGGATCAGCATTAATGGTTATCGTCAGTAAAAACACTGTTCATGCAGTTTTTTTTCTGATCTTAGATTTTATTTCAGTTGGATGTCTTTTTATCATGATCGGTGCAGAATTTTTAGGAATGATAATGCTCATTGTTTATGTAGGAGCAGTAGCGGTACTATTTTTATTTGTTGTAATGATGTTGAATGTTGCTGAACAAAAACAGTCATGGTTCAGAGGTTTAAAATCAACACACATACCTGTAGGTTTAATAGTAAGTATAATTATTCTTTCAGAAGTTTTAGTAGTAATTGGTGGCTGGAAATATAAAGCAAATTTTATTAGCACAGATTCTATAACCATAGATTCAAATCTTTCTAATACACATCAACTTGGAAACGTTCTTTACACCGATTATATATATTTATTTCAAATAGCTGGAATAATTTTATTATTATCAATGGTTGGTGCTATTGTTTTGACTTACAGAAAAAGAGAAGGTGTAAAACGACAAAGTTACATTACTCAAATATCAAGAGAAAGCAAAACATCTGTAGAAGTTGTTGAGGCAGATTTTAATGTTGGGGTAAGTGTAGATGATTAATATAGAGTTGGGACATTATTTATCCTTAGGTGGAATAATTTTTTTATTAGGTGTAGTAGGCATATTCTTAAATAGGAAAAATGTAATTGTAATTTTAATGTCAGTTGAATTGATCTTGCTATCAGTAAATATAAATCTTGTGGCGTTCTCAACTTACTCAAATGAAATCGTTGGCCAAGTTTTTACTTTTTTTATTCTAACTGTAGCTGCAGCAGAAGCAGCAATAGGTTTGGCAATTATTGTTTCCTATTATAGAAACAAAGGCTCAATTAGAGTTCAAGATATTAATGAAATGAAAGGTTAAATGTCTTATTTAATTGTATTTTTACCTTTAATGGGTGCTATTTTTGGTTACAATTTAAAATTTCTTGGAGATAGGTACACTGAAGTAATAACTACATCGTTTTTATTTTTAGCTGCAGTTTTATCGATAATAATTTTTTATAACGGAATTATACATGGACAATATGAAAATTATAAAATAATTGAGTGGATTAGCTCTGGAAATCTTACAGTCAACTGGTCTATCAATATAGATCCATTGAGCTCTATAATGTTGGTTGTTGTAACCTCAGTCTCATCATTAGTCCATTTGTATTCAATAGGCTACATGAGCCATGATCCTAATAAGCCAAGGTTTATGGCTTATCTTTCCTTGTTTACTTTTGCCATGTTGATGTTGGTTGTATCTGATAATTTTTTACAATTATTTTTTGGATGGGAAGGAGTCGGATTGTCTTCGTACCTTCTAATTGGTTTTTGGTATAAAAAAAATTCTGCTAACAATGCAGCTATAAAAGCTTTTTTAGTAAATCGAGTGGGAGATTTTGGCCTCGCTATAGGTATATTTTTAATCTTTAATTATTTTGGCACAATAAATTACGATGAAGTATTTACTCAAGTAACAGAACAGTCAGTAAAAGAAATTAATTTTCTTGGAATAAACATAAATTTAATTACATTGATATCTCTATCATTGTTTATTGGAGCAATGGGCAAGTCAGCACAGTTTTTATTTCATACATGGTTACCAGATGCAATGGAAGGTCCAACACCAGTATCAGCATTAATTCACGCAGCTACAATGGTTACAGCAGGTGTTTTTTTAGTAGTGAGATGTTCTCCTATTTTTGAATACTCACAAGTTGCTTTGAATTTTATTGCTATTATTGGAATGATAACAGCAATATTTGCTGCTTCAATTGCATTAGTACAAAATGATATTAAAAAAATTATCGCATATTCAACTTGTAGTCAATTAGGTTATATGTTTTTTGCAGCTGGTATAGGTGCTTATCATGTTGCGATTTTTCATTTATTTACACATGCTTTTTTTAAAGCTTTATTATTTTTAGGTGCAGGTTCTGTAATTCATGCTTTTCAAGATGAGCAAGATATAAGAAAAATGGGCGGTGTTTGGAAAAAAATTCCTTATACCTGGGCATTAATGTTAATAGGAACACTAGCTTTAACAGGCTTTCCTTTGCTATCAGGATTCTACTCGAAAGATGCGATTATTGAGTTTGCTTATTTTAAAAACTCTAGCATCGGTTATTACGCAATGACAGTTGGAATTGTTACAGCATTTTTAACGGCAATATATTCTTGGAGATTATTTTTTAAAACCTTTCATGGCAAATATAATAATTTAGATTTATCAATTGAAAAAACGCACGAGTCCCCAATAGTAATGCTAATACCACTAATTTTTCTAGCATTAGGAGCTTTATTTGCGGGTTATGTTTTTAAAGAGCTGATGATAGGTCACCACTATTTAGACTTTTGGAAAAAATCTATTTTTTTTATAAAAGAAATAGAACATTTACATTTGCCACTTTGGCTTCTTTTTTCAACACCAGTATTAGTGATAATTGCAATACCCCTTTCTTACTATCTATATATTAAAAACACCGATATTCTTTCTGGAGCAAGAAAATTAAACGAGCCGCTTTATAATTTTTTGATAAACAAGTGGTATTTTGATGAACTCTATGAAGCAATATTTGTTAAACCATTAAAGTTAACTGGTACATTCCTTTGGAAAAAAGGAGATCAAAACACTATAGATCGTTATGGTCCAGACGGTTTTTCAAAAATAATTAAGTATCTATCAAATAAAGCAGTAAAATTTCAAAGTGGATATATTTACGATTATGCCTTTGTAATGCTGTTAGGTCTTTCTTTTTTATTAACTTATTTAATGGTTAAATAATATGAATTTTCCAATACTTTCATCGATAACCTTATTGCCTACACTAGGCGCTATATTTATTTTATTCTCAAAAAGTGAAAAAAACGAAAATAGAAATGCAATTAATCTTTCGCTGCTTACAAGTCTAACAAATTTAATTTTAGCTTTTTTTTTATGGTATTTATTTGACAAAAATTTTGTTGGTTTCCAGTTTATAGAAGAACAAAACTGGATAAGCGGACTTATAAAATTTAAATTTGGCATAGATGGTATCTCTATTCTATTTATAGTTTTAACAGCTTTTATAACACCAATTTGTATTATTTCATGTGCAAATAGCGTCAAGATAAGACTTAAGGAATTTTTAATAGCAATATTAATTTTAGAAACTTTTATGATAGGAGTTTTTTGTTCTTTAGATCTTGTAGTTTTTTATATTTTTTTTGAAGCAGGATTAATACCTATGTTTTTAATTATTGGTATATGGGGTGGACCAAAAAGAGTTTATGCAGCTTTTAAATTTTTTTTATTTACTCTCCTTGGTTCTGTTTTAATGTTAGTTGCAATTATTTCTATTTATTGGATCACAGGAACTACTGACATAATACAGATATTTCAAGTTGAAATACCAGTTAAGTATCAATATGTTCTATGGTTAGCTTTCTTCAGTTCATTTGCAGTTAAGATGCCAATGTGGCCTGTTCATACATGGTTACCTGACGCCCATGTTGAAGCTCCAACAGCTGGCTCTGTGATACTGGCTGCCATTTTACTTAAAATGGCAGGATATGGCTTCTTGCGGTTTTCAATTGGAATGTTTCCAGTTGCTTCTGAATATTTTACTCCATTAATTTTTACCCTTAGTATCATTGCGATTATTTACACATCTCTAGTAGCTTTAATGCAAGAAGACATGAAAAAGCTTATTGCCTATTCTTCAGTTGCTCATATGGGTTTTGTAACTTTAGGGATTTTTACCTTCACCACTCAAGGTATAGAAGGAAGTATTTTTCAGATGATAAGTCATGGACTTATTTCAGCTGCTCTATTTTTATGCGTTGGTGTTCTCTATGATAGAGTTCATTCAAGACTTATTAGTTCGTATGGGGGAATAGTTAATATTTTACCGAAATATTCATTAGTTTTTGCAGTATTTATGCTTGGAGCATTAGGTTTACCAGGCACTAGCGGCTTTGTTGGAGAAATTTTAATTCTGATAGGCGCTATACAGAAAAGCTTCTTAGTGGCGATACTAGCAAGTGTAGGAATAATTTTAGGAGCAGCATATATGCTTTGGTTATATAAAAGAGTAATTTTTGGAGAATTAAAAAAAAGTGAATTGAAAGAACTTAAAGATTTAAACATTTCAGAGTGCATAGTTCTTTTTCCACTTGTAGCACTTGTTCTATTTTTTGGATTTTATCCAAACTTAATTCTAGATACTGTACACACCTCCGTTGAAGATCTAATTAGAAACTATGAACAGGCAATAAGCTTTAATTTGAGCATGATAAAATAATGGAAAATTTAAATTTAATATTACCAGAAATATTTCTCTCTCTATCTATTTTTGTAACTTTATTAATCGGAGCTTTTTTTAAAAATAGTTACAATTTAGTTACAAATATAACCTATTTGATTATAATTTCTTTATTATTAATTATTTTTAATTCATTTAATGAGTCTGGTAATTTATTTTTTAATAGTTTTGTCTCTAATTCATTTACTAATTTTTTTAAAATTTTAATTTTGTTGGGTACATTTTTTGTTATGCTTATTACGCAAAATTTCATAAAAGAAATGAAAATTAATTGTTTTGAATATCCATTGCTATTACTTTTTTCAGTTTTAGGAATGTTCTTTATGATAAGCTCCAATGACCTGATGTCTTTTTATCTAGGTTTAGAACTACAATCTTTAGCTTTGTATATTTTAGCATCAATAGACAGAGATAATTTAAAATCAAACGAATCTGGAATAAAATATTTTGTTCTAAGCGCTTTATCTTCGGGACTTCTGTTATATGGATGTTCACTTCTATATGGATTTACTGGCTCAACAAATTTTGAAGAAATCAATTTAAAAACAGAAATTGAAAACACTGGCGCCATTTTTGCAATGGTTTTTATTTTAGTGGGACTAGCATTCAAAGTATCCGCAGTTCCTTTTCATATGTGGACTCCTGATGTTTATCAGGGCTCACCAAGCTCCGTGACTAGTTTTTTTGCAGTTGTGCCAAAAGTAGCAGGAATAGCTATACTTATTAGGTTTGTTCAGATTCCTTTTGAGCAATTAATAGACCAGTGGAAAAATATTTTAGTTTTTATGGCTCTTGCATCAATGATTTTAGGCGCAGTAGCAGCTATAGGACAGACAAATATAAAGAGACTGATCGCGTATAGTTCCATAGGTCATATTGGTTATGCGTTAGCCGGTATTTCGACTGGTACAGTAACTGGGTACACTAGCAGCATCACATATATATCAATTTACGTGATCATGAATTTAGGAGTATTTGGTTGTATTTTTCTTATGAAAAAAGACGGTAATTACTGTGAAGACATAAAAGACTTAGCAGGAATATCAAAGCAAAACCCTCTATTAGCAATTTCATTTTTAATAATTATGTTTTCTTTAGCAGGCATACCGCCGTTAGCAGGGTTCTTTGCTAAACTTTATGTCTTTATGTCTGTTATTGAGAGCGGGATGTACACACTAGCAATTATCGGACTACTAAGCACCGTTATTTCAGCTTTTTATTATTTAAGAATTATTAAAATTATATACTTTGATGAAATGATCAATCCTTTTGATAAGATAAAAAATTTAGGAATAACAAGTACCGTTTTCTTAAGCGTCTCAATGCTTTTACTTTTTTTCTTATATCCTTCGATTTTAAATAGTATTGCCAATACATTATCATTGAACTAATGAAATTAAAGATTATAAAATTTAAGAGCGTAAAAAGCACTAATGATGTAGCTATCAAACTAATAAGATCTAATAAGCATCTATCAGGATTAGTTACCACTTACTCTCAAACCAAAGGAAGAGGAACCATGGGGAAAAAATGGATATCATATAAAGGAAATATTTTTATTTCAATATTTTTTAAAGTAAATTTGATAAAAATAAAGATTGAATCTTTTTTAAAAATTAATGCAAAAATTATCAAAAAAATATTAAATGAATATACTAAAAAAATTATAAAAATAAAAAAACCAAACGATCTATTAATTGATGGAAAAAAAATCTGTGGAATATTACAAGAAGTTATTGAATATAAAAAAGAAAAATATTTAATTGCCGGAATAGGAATAAATACAAAAATTTCAACAGTAAATAAAAATTTTAAATATACATCTTTAGAAATAAACTCACACAAAAGTGTCAGTAATGAAATAATTATTAATAAGATAAAGAAAAATTATGATAAATTAATTTATGATATAAATAATAAAAATTTTTTATATGTAAAAAAAATGTATAAATAAATGAAAATATTAATTGGAGATATTGGTAACACATTAACAAAATTATGTTTAGTTGATGAAAAATCAATAATTGTTAAAGAATACAACGTTCAAACAAAAAATTTAATTAAACGAAAAAATTTAATTAAATTTTTAAATCCTATTTTGAATAAAAAAATAAAAAAAAAAGTTTTATTTTCTAGTGTAGTGCCAGCTACTTATCAAAAAATTAACAAATTTCTTAAAAAAAAAAAACATCAAGTATACGAAATAAAAAAACTACCACTTAGAAAATTAATAAAAATTAAAATTGACAAATACAATCAATTGGGATCAGACAGGATTGCAAATGCAATTGGTGCATATAGTCTATACAAAAAAAATTGTTTAATTGTAGATTTTGGTACCGCAACTACATTTGATATTGTAACAAATCCCGGTATTTATGAAGGCGGTGTTATTGCTCCAGGCGTTAAACTTTCAATATTAAATTTAAACAGATATACATCCTCTTTACCTGTATTTAATTTAAAAATTAATTTAAAAGCCTATGGGAAAAACACAAAAGATGCTCTTAATGCTGGTTTTCTTTGGGGTTATCAAGGATTAGTAAACAATATAGTAAAAAAAATTAAAACCTCTTTTAATTGCAGCTTTAAGATAATTTTAACAGGAGGTTATTCAAAAACTTTTTCTAAATTCATTAATAATAACTCAACTATAGAGCCAAATATTACTATAAAAGGTATCATGCATATTTATAAAAAATTAATCAGATGAATAAAGAAGAACTTCTCTTTTGTCCGCTAGGCGGCTCCGGTGAAATAGGTATGAATTTAAACTTATATGCCTATGGCAAAGAAGATGATCAAAAATGGATCGCTGTTGATATGGGAGTTACCTTTGCCGATGATTCAATCCCTGGTATAGACTTAATATACCCTGATCCCGGCTTTCTAATAGAAAAGAAAAAAGATTTATTAGGCATTATTTTAACGCATGCCCACGAAGATCATATCGGTTCCGTTGCTATTATATGGCCGGAACTTAAATGTAAAATATACGCAACGCCTTTTACAGCTGCGTTATTAAAAGAAAAATTTAGAGAAAAAAAAATTGATATTACAGACTATTTAATAACAGTCCCATTAAATGGTAAAATTAATCTTGGTTTTTTCGAAATTGAATTTATTACTTTAACTCATTCTATACTTGAGCCTAACGGTCTTAGCATAAAAACTCCTGCTGGAATTATTTTGCACACAGGTGACTGGAAATGTGATCCTAATCCATTAATTGGAGAAAAGATTGATGAAAAAAAATTAAAAGAAATAGGACAAAAAAATGTATTAGCAATGATATGCGACTCTACAAATGTTTTTAGCGAAGGAAGAGCGGGGTCGGAATCTGATGTTAGAGAAAGTCTTTTAAAAATTATATCAAATTTAAAAAAAAAAATTATTGTTACGACATTTGCCTCTAATGTAGCGAGAATGGAAACAGTTTTTTATTGTGCTCAAAAATCAAATAGACAAATATCTTTAGTTGGTAGATCCATGCATAGAATTTATAAAGCTGCTAGGCAATGTGGATACTTACAAAATTTAATAGAACCAATAGATCCTAGAGACGCAAAGAACATATCAAGAGAAAAAATTATTTATCTATGCACCGGTAGTCAAGGTGAGCCAATGGGTGCTATGAAAAGAATTACTTCTGGCATCCATCCTGATGTATTTTTAGAAAAAGATGATACAGTAATTTTTTCATCTAAGATTATTCCTGGAAATGAAAAAAAATTGTATGCGATGCATAACGAAATAGTAAAAAATAGTATTGAAATTATAACAGAAGAAAATGCTTTTGTTCATGTTTCTGGGCATCCTAACAGAGATGATTTAAAAGATATGTATAGTTGGGTAAAACCAAAATCTATTATTCCAGTCCACGGGGAACATCGTCATATGATTGAACAAGCAAAATTTGCAAAAGAAATGAAAGTTCCGCACAGTCTACAAATTGAAAATGGTGATATTATTAAAATTTATCCAGGAAACAACCCGAAAATAATTGATAAAGCTCCATCAGGCAGGATGTATCTTGATGGTTTTGTTTCAGTAAGAGACGATTCTAACTCTATTAAAGAAAGAAGAAATCTAGCAATTAATGGTTATCTAGATGTTACTTTGCCAATAGGAAACAACGGTAAAATCAGAAAACCAGTAATTTCTTTTAAAGGCCTGCCTGTAGACGATTTAGACGAGTCATTTATTTTTGATATGGAGGATGAAATAGTTGAAATTTGTAAAACATTTTCATTACAAAATAAAAAACAAGAATATAATTTAATAGAAGCTTTGAAACAAAGTTGTAGAAAAATAGTACGAGAAAAAACAGGAAAAAAACCTCACACTAGAATTAACCTAGCAAGAATTTAATGTCTAATACTGGATCTTTAATAGTCTTCATCTCAATTTGGTGGATAGTTTTTTTTTCAATTCTTCCTATTGGAATAAAACCACAAAATGCAAAATTTAGTGATGTAATACATGGCAACGATAGAGGTGCCCCAAAAAACCCTAATATCGCTAAAAAATTTTTGATAACTACTTTAATTACTTCAATAATATTTTTAGTTATATATTATCTAGTAAGTCAAAATTATTTAAATTTAAGAGACTATTTACAATAATGCTGCTTTCAAAATTTTTTTTACCACTAATAAAAGATTTGCCATCTGAGGCAAAAATTAAATCTCACCAACTTATGCTCAGAACTGGAATGATTAAACAATCATCAACAGGGATTTACTCATGGTTACCTCTAGGCTACAAAGTAATGAAAAAAATTGAAAGTATAGTTAGGCAAGAACAAAATGATATAGGAGCACAAGAAATGTTAATGCCAACTATACAGTCTGCAGATATTTGGAAAGAAAGCGGAAGATATAATGACTACGGCGATGAAATGCTTAGAATTAAAGACCGGCAAGGAAGAGAAATGCTTTACGGCCCTACTAACGAAGAGCTTATAACAGAAATTTTTCGCTCAAGTATTAAATCTTACAAATCATTACCTCAAATGCTTTATCATATTCAATGGAAGTTTAGAGACGAAGTAAGACCACGATTTGGTATTATGCGTTGCCGTGAGTTTTATATGAAAGATGCATATTCTTTTGACATCAACGACAAAGAAGCAAAAAAATCCTATAATAAAATGTTTTATTCTTATTTAAAAATGTTTTCAAAACTTGGACTCAAAGCTATACCAATGGCGGCAGACACAGGACCGATTGGAGGAGAGCTGTCTCATGAATTTATTATTTTAGCAGATACTGGAGAAAGTAATATTTATGCGGATAAAAATATTTTTGATATTAATACTGACAAATATGACTTTAGTGAAAAATCTTTAGAAAAAATGAGAAATGACTTTTCTTCTTATTATGCGGTAACAGACGAAAAATTTAATAAAAACGATTTTGATTTAAAAGTTAAAAAAGATGATCAAATTTCTACAAAAGGAATAGAAGTGGGCCATATTTTTTATTTTGGAGACAAGTATTCTAAACCTCTTAATTGTTTAGTAGATCACCAAGAGGGAAAAAAAATTCCTGTTAAAATGGGATCGTATGGAATAGGTGTTTCTAGATTAGTTGGCGCACTTATTGAGGTAAACTTTCAAAAAGGTGTTATGAAATGGCCTAAATCTGTTTCCCCTTATGACGTTGTGATTATTCCAAGTATAAATAAAAATGACAATCAAAGCCTTGAAACTGCAGTAAAAATTTACAAAGAGCTGAAAAAACAAAAAATTGACGCACTTTTAGACGATATAGACGAGAATATGTCAGCAAAATTTAAAAAACATGATTTAATCGGTATTCCATATCAAATTATAATTGGCTCCAAGTCTGAAAAGAGCAGATTCGAATTTAAAGAGGTTGGACAGAACTCAACACTCTTAAATCTGGAAGAGATTAAAGAAAAAATAAAAAATTAAATTGTTCACCTCAGCAGAAAGATTAATAGCATTAAGAAACCTCAAGCCTAAAAGAAAAGAAGGTTTTTTAAAAGTTATTTCAATATTTTCATTCATTGGAATAATGCTTGGTGTTGCAATCTTAATTATAGTTATGTCTGTTATGAACGGATTTAGAACAGAACTTACTAATAAAATTCTTGGGTTTAATCCTCATATAATTATTAAACCGTATAATGACACAAAAATTGATTCAAATTTTAAGAGCCTTTTAAATAAAAATTTTACAAATATAAGTGTTTTAGACTCTTACAGTGGAGAAGGTGTTGTAATTAATAATGATTACGCAAAAGGTCTAATGATTAAGGGTTTGGACCAAGAAAATAAAAAAAATTTAATTTTTTTAAAAAAAATTTTAATTGAAGGTGATAGCGGTAAGATAAATAAAGGAGAAATAATAGTTGGCAAAGAATTAGCGATAGAACTAAATCTAGCCTTAGGTGATAATATTAATCTTCTCTCATCAGTTTATATTGGCACTCCTTTTGGAGGTCTGCCCAAACAAGAAACTTATTCTGTAGGAGGTATTTTTAGCAGCGGTTTTTATGAATTTGATAAAAATGTTGTGTTTTTAGCTTTAAATGAAACATTATATTTCTTTGATAAAACTAAACATGACATTAATCTAGAAGTTTATCTAACAGATCCATTAAATGCTAATGAAGTTAAAGACAAGATAGAGCTAATGGGTAATAATTTTTATATTTATAGTTGGATGGATTTAAACAAATCTTTCTTTAGTGCACTTAAGGTTGAAAGAAATGTAATGTTTATAATCTTAACTTTGATTATTATTGTAGCAGCATTTAATATTATTTCTGGATTAACAATTCTAATAAAAAACAAAACTAAAGAAATTGCAATTTTAAAAACTTTGGGTTTAAGTAATAACTCAATAATAAAATCTTTCTTTTTAACAGGTTTTACAATTGGTCTAACGGCCAGTGTCTCTGGCATTTTTGTTGGTGTTTTATTTTCAGAAAATATAGAATCTATAAGAGTATTTTTGTCTTATATTTTGAATATTGAAATATTTCCAAGTGATGTATATTTTTTAGATGAATTACCAAGTGAAATAAATTCCTTTTCAATTATGATAATTTTTATCTTTTCACTAGTAATAACCAGTTTAGCTTCATTAATTCCAGCTATAGCGATATCTAAAATGAATACAATAAAAGCATTAAAATATGAATAATAATATTTTAGAAATTAAAAAAATTAATAAAAAATTTCAGCACAGAGATAAATCAATTGAAATTTTTAAAAATATTAATTTGAATATTAAAAAAGGAGATCTAGTAGCTCTAGTTGGGCCGTCTGGGTCAGGAAAATCTACACTTTTAAATATGATTTCTTTAATTGATGCCCCAACATCAGGTCAAATTATTTTTGACAAAAAAGATACTGGAAATTTAAGTGAAGAAAATAAAAATGATATTAGAAAAAAAAATATTTCAATGATTTTTCAAGACAACAATCTTCTGACTGACTTTACAGCTCTAGAAAATGTACTCTTACCATTAATAATAAGAGCAGAAAAAATAAAAACATCACAAAAAAAAGCAGAAAGTATACTTGCTAGTTTTAACTTACAAAATAGACAAAACCATTATCCAGACGAGCTATCCGGCGGAGAACAACAGAGAGTTGCAATTGCAAGAGTGTTAATTTCTGAAACAGATTTAATTTTAGCAGATGAACCTACTGGAAATCTAGATCACAAAACTTCGCAAGAAATATTTTCATATTTTGTAAAACTAAAGAAATTAAATAAGACTATAATTTTTGCAACTCACAATAGAGATTTAGCTAATAAAGCAGATTACAAGTTGAGTATTTCGAATGGTAATATAAAAAGAGTTAATGCCTAATGCCAAAATTTTTAATAACTTTAAAATTCATACTCAGTATTCTATCTGTGAAGGTGCGATCAAGATTGACGATTTAGCTCAATATTGCAAAGAAAAACAAATATCTAATATAGGAATATGTGACAGCCTAAATCTTTGTGGCGCATTAGAATTTGCTGAAAAAGTCAGTAAATCTGGAACTCAACCTATAATAGGAACGCAAATAAATTTTTCTATAGAAAATTCTATAGGTAAATTACCTTTATTTGCCAGTTCATTTCATGGATACAAAAATCTAATTAATTTATCCTCCAAAAGTTATTTAGATTCTGAGGAAAAAACGGATCCACACTGCAAGATTAGTGAGCTTAAAAATATTAATGAAGGTTTGATGTTACTGAGCGGTAATCACCTTGGCCTTTTTGGTAAGTTATTTAAACTTAATAAATTAAAACAATTAGAAGAAACGGTAAAAGAATTAAAAAATATATTTAAAGATCGTTTTTATTTAGAAATACAAAGACACAACGAACCTGGTGAAGAAAATTATGAAAATTTTATAATTAAGCTTTCTGAAAAAAATCAAATACCTTTAATAGCCACCCAAGAAGTTTTCTACCTAAAAAAAGACATGTACGAAGCCCATGATGCTTTAGTTTGCATAGGACAAAAAAATTTTGTAGATGATCCAAATAGATTAAAATTTAGTGATCAACATTTTATTAAAAAAAATGAGGATATAACCGCTTTATTTAAAGACATTCCAGAAGCGCTAGAAAATAATTATAACTTTCCCTTTAGGTTTAATTTTAAACCTAAAAAAACAGTTCCATCTTTACCTTCTATAAAAACAGAAAAAAATATTACCGTAGAAGGCGAGCTGTTAAAACAAGCTAAAAAGGGCTTAAAAAATAGACTAGAAAACTATATTTTAAAGAAAAACTCAGAATTTGAAGAGAAGAAAATATTTAAAATTTACGAAGACAGACTGATACACGAACTAAACATTATAAATTCAATGAATTATCCTGGTTATTTTTTGATAGTATCTGATTACATACGTTGGTCGAAAAAAAATAATATTCCCGTCGGTCCTGGTAGAGGTTCAGGAGCTGGATCTTTAGTTGCGTACTGTTTAGACATAACCGATGTTGACCCAATTGAATTTGATTTAATATTTGAAAGGTTTTTAAATCCAGATAGAATTTCAATGCCAGATTTTGATATAGATTTTTGTGAGGAAAAAAGAAATCTAGTTTTTGAGTATCTAAAATCTAAATATAAAAATGGTGTTGCTCATATTATAACTTTTGGAAAATTAAAAGCTAGAATGGCAATAAGAGACATGGGAAGAGTCCTTGGTCTACCTTATGGGCACGTAGATAAAATTAGTAAAATGATCCCATTTGATCCATCAAGACCCTTATCTCTGCAAGAATCAATTGACAGAGAACCAAGATTTAAAGAAGAAATTAGAAATAATAAAAAAGTTGAAAAATTAATTGAACTTTCATTAAAAGTTGAAGGTTTAAACAGAAACATGGCAACACATGCAGCTGGAGTTGTTATAGCGGGAGAAAATTTATCTGAACAAGTTCCTCTATATAAGGATCACTCCGCTAACTTAATATTACCATCTACACAGTTTGATATGCATTCTTCAGAAAATGCAGGTTTAGTAAAGTTCGACATACTTGGTCTTACCGCTCTTACTGTCATCAGTAAAACTGTTAAAATGTTAGGTTTTAAAAACATAAAACTAGATATAAGTAAAATTGATTTACAAGATCAGAATATTTTTAAATTACTATCTACCGGTGAAACCACAGGATTGTTCCAATTAGAAAGTACAGGTGTCAGAGCTACCTTACGACAAATGAAACCTACAGAGTTTAACGATATAGTGGCTTTAGTTGCTCTTTATAGACCAGGACCAATGGGTAATATTCCTACATATAATGAATGTAAAAACGGGCAAAGAAAACCTAATTATATTCACGAAACTTTAGAAAAAATTTTAAAACCAACTTACGGTATTATAATTTATCAAGAACAAGTGATGCAAATTGCCCAAACACTTGCTGGCTTTACAGCTGGAGAAGCTGATATTTTAAGAAGAGCAATGGGCAAGAAAAAAAGAACAGAGCTTGAAAAGCAAAAAGAAAAATTCATCTTAGGTGCGTTAAGAAATGATATTAAAAAAGATGTGGCTAACTATGTTTTTACTAAAATTGAACCGTTTGCTGATTATGGTTTCAATAAAAGTCATGCTGTGGCTTATGCTCTAATTGCGTTTCAAACTGCTTATTTAAAAACTTATCATAAGGAAGAATTTATAGCCGCCTCTATGTCAACCACATTAACAAATACTAGCAAACTTAGAGAATATGTTGAAGAGCTCAAGAGATTAAAAGTTGACGTCATAAGGCCTTCAATAAATAATTGTTTTGCTGAATTTAAAGCAGAACCAAACAAAATATTTTATGGACTAGGAGCCATTAAAAGTGTCGGCTTTGAAGCTATTTCAAATATTGTAGATGAAAGAGAGAAGAAAGGAAAATTTAAAACATTTACAGATTTTATAAATCGGGTTGACCCAAAAGATATAAACAAACTACAACTCGAAGGTCTTGTTAAAGCTGGTGCGTTTGATGAAATTGATTCTAATAGAAAAAAAATATTTGACTCCATACCAAAAATTATTCAAACGATAAAAAGTAAACATGATGAAAAAGTAAGCAATCAAACAAATCTATTTAATGACATAAATAATATTGATAATGAAATATTTGAATTTGAAAAAACAAAACCGTGGACTAAAAAAGAATTATTAAGTGAAGAATTTGTGTCACTAGGATTTTACATCTCAGATCATCCATTAAATGAATATAAAGAATTTTTTACTCAGCTTAACATCGAATCTTATAAAGATTTTGTAGAAAGCAGTAAGTCAGAGTCCCTAATCGCGGGCACAATAATGTCAATTCAAGAAAAAAAAAGCGCAAAAGGTAATTCTTATGCAATTATAAAATTCAGCGATAACAAAAGTGAATTCGAATTATTTCTATTTTCTGATTTTTTTTTATCTAATAGAGATAAATTAAAAGAATCTAATTCTTTTATTTTAACACTGCACAAAGAAAAAAGTACTGACGAGAACAATTTAAATAGAGTTAATATCAGAAAAATAGTTGACCTCTCGGACCTAGTCAATAAACCATACGAAAGTGTATCAATAGAATTAAATAATAAGGAAAAACTGCAAGAACTTAATGAATTATTGAAAAACAATGGTGATACTAAGATCAGTATTATTTTAAAGGATGACAATAAAAACTACTCCTTTGAACTCGAGAAAAACAGAAAGTTTGACTTTAATTTGTTTAGCTTAATAAAAAACAAGGAATACGTTAAAAAAATAAGTTTTTAGAAGCTTGATTTGTAAGTTTTTTAAATGTATTAAAACATAATTTCGCACACAGCGTTAAGGAGTAAAATCCTACCGGTCTCGAAAGAGGTTTGCTGTGGTGGATTAACCGGAAAAACTATGAATATACCTGAAGTAAACATTAAACAACTATTAGAAGCCGGAGTTCATCTGGGCCACAAAACTTTGAGATGGAATCCAAAAATGAAAAAATTCATTTTCGGAGAGAAAAATTCAATACATATAATCGATCTTACACAAACAGTTATTTATTTTAAAAGTGCGTTAACAGAAGTTTACAAATGTATTTCAAGTGGCGAAAAAATATTAATTGTATCTACAAAAAAACAAGCCTCAGAACAAATTACAAGTTTAGCAAAAGAAACTAATCAATTTTATGTAAACTATAGATGGCTTGGCGGTATGTTGACTAATTGGAATACTATTCAAAATTCAATTAAAAGATTAAAAATGCTTGAAGAGAGTCTAGCAAAAGAAGATACCGGATTTACAAAAAAAGAAATCTTAAAACGAGGTAAAGAGAAAGAAAAACTTGAAAGATCACTTGGTGGTATAGCTGACATGAAAAAGTTACCTAAGTTAATCTTTATTATAGACACAAATATCGAGTCACTAGCAGTAGCTGAAGCTAAAAAACTTAATATACCAATAGTAGCTATTTTAGACACTAACTCAGACCCAACAGGTGTTGAGTTTCCGATACCAGGCAACGATGACGCCAGAAGATCAATTAATTTATATTGTGATTTATTAAAAAATACCATTACTAACGCGTCAAAATTTATTGAAGTTAAGCCCACAGAAGATGATAAAGAAAAAAAAAAATCAACAAAATTAGACAAACAACCAGCTGAAGTTAAAGCTGAAAAAAAAAAATCTAATTAAAAATTTATTTTATGTCCAGCAAAGATCTACTTGAGAGTGTAAAAAAACTTAGAGAAATGACAGGCGTTGGTTTTAAAGATTGTAAACTTGCAATTGACGAAACTGGTAATGATATTGATAAAGCTATTGAATTTTTAAGAAAAAAAGGAATCGCAAAGGCCTCAAACAAAATGAACAGAACTGCTTCTGAAGGCTTGTGTCTTTTACATGAAAAAAATGGTGAAGTATCTTTAATAGAAATTAATAGTGAGACAGATTTTGTTGCAAAAAATGATGTTTTTATTTCTTTTTGTAAAGAGATTTCAATAATAAATTTTGAAAATAAATCAGATTTATCAAAAGTTAATAAAGCAAATATGAAAAATAATTTGCCAGTAGAAACAAACTTAACAGATTTAATTGCAAAAATGGGAGAGAAAATAACAATAAGAAGATCTGTATTTTTTGATAATTTAAATGGAAAAAACTCTTTTTATATTCATGGAGCTTTAGAGGACAAAATTGGTAAGATAATATCAATTGTAAAAACGTCAAAAGAAGACGGAATAGGAAAAAAAATCGCAATGCATGTCTCAGCATTATCTCCAATGGCACTTGAAGAAAAAAATTTAAGTAAAGAAATTATTAGCAAAGAGATAGAAATAGTAAAAGCTGAACTTTTAAACTCTGGTAAACAAGAAGAAATGATAGAAAAAATTGCAAAAGGTAAAATCAATAAGTTTATCACAGAGAACACGCTAATTAATCAAGTATGGATAATGGATCCCAAAAAAAAAGTTTCAGATATTTTAAAAGAAAATGATATAAAAATAGTTGACTTTATAAGATATAAAGTTGGTGAGGGAATTTGAGTCATGAGTGTAGATTTTAGCGAAATAAACTATTCAACAAAAATGGATAAGACCATTCAATCTTTTAAAAAAGATTTATTATCACTTAGGACGGGCAGGGCCAATGCAACAATGTTAGACATGATTAAAGTTGATGTTTACGGTCAAATGATGCCTATAAATCAAGTAGCTAGTGTAAGTGTGCCCGAAGCAAGATTGATCACGGTCCAAGTTTGGGATCAATCAAACATAAAAGCAGTTGATACAGCTATCCAAAAATCTGATCTTGGGATAAACCCACAAATAGATGGTTCTGTTTTAAGATTAAGAATTCCAGATTTAACAGAAGAAAGAAGAAAAGATTTAACTAAAATACTAAAGAATATAGGAGAAAAAAATAAAGTTTCCATTAGAAATGTCAGAAGAGAAGCAAATGATGAGTTAAAAAAACTTATTAAAGAAAAAAAAATAAGTGAGGACGAAAATAAGATTTTTGAAAAAAATATCCAAAAAGTTACAGACGATCATATTGCAAATATAGAAAAAATTTTAAACGAAAAAGAAAAAGAAATTCTTCAAGTATGAACAAACTTAATCACGTTGCCTTTATTATGGATGGCAACGGAAGATGGGGCTTAAAAAAAAAAAATAGTCGGAATTATGGACATCTTGCTGGAGTTCGAACAGTTAAAAAAATTGTAGAATCTTCGCTTTTATTTAAAATTCCTATTATTTCTTTTTATGTTTTTTCAACAGAGAATTGGAAAAGACCTAGATCAGAAATAAATTATCTTTTTAATTTAATTAATATTTATTTTAAAAAAGAAATTAATAATATCATTAAAAATAAGATTAAAATCGTTATTTCGGGCAGGTTGCAAAACCTACCCGGTAAAATAAAAAAAATTTTAAAAAATGCTACAGAGAAAACAAAAAATAACAACAAGCTAACTATCAATCTAGCTATAAATTACGGATCAAAAAAAGAAATTATAGATGCAGTTAAAAAAACAAATTATAAATCTGAAAAGCTTACAGAAAAAAAAATTACTAAAAATTTATATTCAAATATAGTTTTTCCAGATATTCTTATAAGAACGGGTGGACAAAAAAGACTAAGTAATTTTATGCTTTGGCAAATTGCTTATACAGAAATTTTTTTTTTAGATAAACTATGGCCAGATTTTACAAAAAACGATTTAAAAAAAATAATAAACAAATATTATAAAATTAAGAGAAATTTTGGGGGAATTTAAAATGTATAAGGAAATTTTAAAAAGACTTATAACATCTGTAGTTCTTTTGCCAATTTTATTTTATGCGATGATATATTCACGCGTTTACCTTATATCATTATTAATATTAGTTTATTTCTTGTGTTCATATGAAATAATTAAAAATTCTAAAAATATTTTTTTTAATTTATTTGCAAATATTTTGTTAATTTTTTCTTTTTATTCCTTTTACTTTTTAAGAGGCGACACTGAATATTCTTTAGTAATTCTTTTTTGGATCTTAATTTCTACATTCCTGTCTGATACAGGTGGATATATTTTTGGTAAAATATTTAAAGGTAAAAAACTTACAAAAATTAGCCCAAATAAAACATACTCAGGATCTATAGGGTCTATAATTTTGAGTAGCTTATCTTTACCACTATTAAATCTACTACAACTTTCTTTTTCAAGCGGATTACATGTAAATTTTTTAAAATTTGATTTTTTAATACTGACCATTTTAATTTCTCTTATTTGCCAGTTAGGCGATCTTTTCGTATCTTTTTGGAAAAGAAGAATTAAGATTAAAAATATTAGTAATATTTTACCAGGACACGGCGGTATCCTTGACCGTATAGACGGTTTAATATTTGTTTTAATATTTTGTTTTATACTTAAATCAATCGCATTAATTTAATATGAAAAAAAAATCTATTGCTATTCTTGGCTCAACAGGCTCCATAGGTCAATCTACACTTGATATAATTAAAAAAACAAAAGAATTTAACGTTGAAATAATAATTGCTAATAAAAATTACTCAAAAATTATAAAACAAATAAAAATTTTTAAACCCAGGATAGTAGTTATTAATAATAATAAAGTTTATTTAAATATTAAAAAAAAATATAAAAATAAAACCTTTACAATCCTGAACGAGACAAAAAATCTTGATGCGTATATTAAGAAAAAAATTGACGTTACTGTCTCTGCTATTCCTGGCATTGCTGGCTTAGAACCTACAATACTATTTACAAAAATTAGTAAAAAAATTCTTCTAGCCAACAAAGAGGCAATTATTTGTGGGTGGCATTTAATTAAAAAAAATTCAATAAAACATAAAACAGAATTAGTTCCTATAGACTCTGAACATTTTTCAATAAAGACTTTACTTAAAAATTATTCAGATGATGAAATAGAAAAAATCTACATCACAGCGTCCGGTGGACCATTTCTTAAATTTAATATTAATAAACTAAAAAATATTAAACCTAGAGACGCAATAAAACATCCTAAATGGAAAATGGGAAAAAAAATATCCGTTGACTCAGCGACCTTAATGAATAAAGCCTTAGAAATTACAGAAGCTTTAAAACTTTTTCCATTTAATCTTAAACAGTATGAAATTATAATTCATCCAGACTCACTTATTCATGCAATAATAAAACTTAAAAACGGGACATCACTTTTTTTATATCACTCGCCTGACATGAAAATTCCTATAGGCAACGCGATGTTTAAATTTTTTAATTATAGTAATTTTTTTAGTCCAAAAAACAAAAATTATAATAGAATTCAAACCTTAAATTTTCAACCTGTGGACAAAAAAAAATTTCCAGCATTGAACTTAATACCTACAATGAACAGGCATAAATCATCGGCAATTATTATTAACGCAGCTAATGAAATATTTGTTGATGAATTTCTTAAAAAAAATATAGGTTTTAATGATATTGTTGGATATTTGAAACTTGTTTTAAGAGACAAAAGCTATATAAAAACTTCAAACTTACCTTCCGATAGTATAAAAAATATTTATATAATCGATAATTGGGGAAGAAAAACTGCATTTAAGATTATAAAAAAAAATAAATAAAAAAAATGTTAAAAATTTACACTACTCTAATTTTCTTGATTTTTTCTAATCTGTCTGCAGAAATTATTAAAAAATTAGACGTAAAAGGCAATGACAGAATTAGTGTTGAAACTATAAAAGTCTACGGGAATATAACTTTTGGCAAAGATTACTCTTCTTTTGATCTAAATGAAGTGTTAAAAAATTTATATAATACTAATTTTTTTGAAGATATAAAAATTTCTTTATCTAATCAAGTTTTAGAAATTGTTGTTGAAGAATATTCTATTATAAATTTTATTGATATTCAGGGTGAAGATTCCAATAAAGTAAAAGAACTTGTTCTAGAAAAACTTAATTTGAAAGTAAGAGAGAGCTTTATCGAAAGTAAAATATCAAAAGATATTAACTTGATTAAAAAAATCTATGCTTCAATAGGATTTAATTTTGTGAACGTAGATGCAAAGATAGAGGAATTTGACGATAAACGAATAAACCTTGTGTATTTTCTAGACAAAGGAAAAAAAACAAATATTGCTCAAATAAATTTTACAGGAGACAAAAAGATTAAAGAAAAAAAATTAAGAGATATTATTGTTTCAGAAGAAAAAAAATTTTGGAAATTTATGTCAAAAAATACTTATTTGAATAACAACACCATTGAATTGGACAAAAGATTACTAATTAATCATTATAAATCTATTGGTTATTATGATGTTCAGGTACTTTCTAGCAGTGCTGAATTAAGTCAAGAAAATGAAACAAGTCTTACTTACACCATTAATGCGGGTACTAGATACAGAATAAATAAGATTAGTACTAATGTAAACGATGTTTTAGATGACAAATTATTCATCCCATTGCAAGGAAATTTTACAAAAATTATAGGAAAATTTTATTCTCCATTTTTAGTTAAAAAATTATTAGACGAAGTAGACACTTTAATAGCTGATAATGATATACAATTTGTTGAACATTCTGTTAATGAAATTCTAGAAGGTAATTCTATTGAAATTCAAATTAATATTTTTGAAGGTCAAAAACAACAAGTAGAAAAAATTAATATTATCGGTAACACTGTAACTGATGAGTCGGTTATAAGGGGTGAGCTTTTATTAGATGAGGGTGATCCATTTAATAAATTAAAACTTGATCAATCTATAGCGAAACTTAAAGCAAGAAATTTATTTGGAGAGGTCAGAAAAAAGGTAACTAGCGGAACAAATAACAACAAAAAAGTAATTGAAATTTCGGTTGAAGAAAAACCAACTGGTGAAATTAGTGCAGGCGCTGGTATAGGTACTACTGGTGGTTCGTTTGAGTTCAGAGTATCGGAGAATAATTGGCTTGGTAAAGGTGTCAATGTTTCTACTAATCTTGCAGTAAGTGCGGAGACTTTTAGTGGTAGCTTAAGCGTTCAAGACCCAAATTATAAGTTTTCAGGAAACTCCGTGACTTATTTTGTGTCAAATACTTCTAATGATAAGCCGGATTCTGGATTTAAAAACAACCTTATATCAACAGGTATAGGAACTGGATTTGAACAGTATAAAAATGTCTTCATTAATCCAAATATAATCTTCTCATACGATGATTTACAAGTTGAAAGCAGTGCTTCAGACGCTTTAAAAAAACAAAAAGGATCTTTCTCAGATTTAAGCTTTGATTATGGAATCAGCTTAGACAATCGTGATAAAGTTTATGCCCCGACGGATGGATATATTTCAAGATTTAACCAAACACTCCCTATTTTTTCAGATTCTGCTTCCTTAAAAAATGCATTTTCATTTAGTAAATATAAAGCACTTACAAAGGATGCTATTGGAACTTTTAAAATATACGCGGCAAACATCGTTGGTTTAGATGAAAAAGACGTAAGAATTAGTAAAAGAATAAATTTACCAGCCTCTAGACTAAGAGGTTTTGAATCAGGAAAAATAGGTCCAAGAGATGGCACAGATTACGTTGGTGGAAATTATGCTATGTCTACGAACTTTGAAGTAAGCCTTCCTAACTTTTTACCAGAAAGTACAAAAACAGATGTAGGCTTGTTTTTAGACTTTGGAAATGTTTGGAATGTAGACTATGATAGCACTCTTGATGATTCAAATAAAATTAGATCCTCAGCAGGAGTTAACACAAGCTGGCTTTCTCCGGTTGGACCAATGACCTTTGTTTTTTCACAAAATATTGCTAAAGCTGCTACAGATGTAACAGAATCTTTTAGTTTTAGACTGGGAACTACTTTTTAAATTGAATGATAAAAAATATTAAAAAACTAGTTTTAATTTCTACATTCTTTTTATTCTATTCCCTAAACTCTTTTGCGGAAGACTCATATTTTATCGATTTTACAAAAGTATTAAACAGTAGCAAACCTGGAGCTGAAGCGCAAAAAAAATTAAGACAAAAATTCGAGACTGAGTCAAAAAAATTTAACAAGATAGAAGAAGATATTAAAAAAAAAGAATCTGAAATTATTTCTCAAAAAAAATTAATTTCATCAGAAGATTATCAAAAAAAAGTTAAATCTCTTAGAAAAAAAGTTGCAGACTTACAAAAGAACAAACAAGATTCTTTTAATGATATATCTAAATCTAGAAATAAAGCAAAACAAGCATTACTAAAATCTGTAAATCCAATTATCAAAAAATATATGGAAGATAATAAAATTCGAATAATTCTAGACAAGAAAGGAATTATAATGGGAGATACAAAATTAGAAATTACAGATCAAATAATTGCAATTTTAAATAAAGAATTAAAGTAAATTAGTCTCAATGGGTAAGAATATTTTCTTTAAGAAAAAAGGACCTTTTTTTCTCCACGAAATATTAGACGGTATTAACATCAAAAAAAAAATTAAAGTATTTGACGTTAAATCTTTAAGTGAAGCTGAAAATTCAGATATAACTTTTTTTGATTCAGTAAATTATGTTGAATATGCAAAATCTACAAAAGCACAATGTTGCTTGACGACTGACAAATTAAAAATTTATTTGCCTAAGACCTGTGAACCGGTAATTGTTAAGAGTGTGCTTTTTGAATTATGTAAAGTCACTAAAAAATTCTATCCCAATGCTGAAATTGACTATCCAAGCATTTCACTAAAGAAACCTACAAAAACTAAGTATCCAAAGGTAAGATTTGGAAATAATGTTTTAGTTGGAAAAAACTGTAAAATAGGAAAAAACACTATTATAGGAAGCAATACAATAATTGAGGACTCAACTTTAATTGGAAATGACTGTGTAATTGGTTCTCAAGTAGTATTAAAAAATTCAATAATAGAAAATAATGTAGTGATACAAGATGGATGTAAAATTGGTTTAAAAGGCTTTGGTTTTATTCCTTTAAATAAAAAAAATTTAAGATTTCCTCATGTAGGAAAAGTAATATTAAGAGACAATGTTGAGCTTGGTGCTAACTGTACAATTGATAGAGGGTCTATCGAAGACACAATTATAGGTAAAAATTCTTTTTTGGACAATCAAGTTCACGTAGCTCATAACGTAAAGATCGGTAATAATTGTATGATTGCAGGACAAGTTGGTCTAGCTGGCAGTTCTGTTTTAGGAGACAATGTTTCTATTGGAGGACAGGCAGGCATTTCAGGACATTTAAGGATTGGAAATAATGTTAAAATTGGTGGAGGTAGTGGTGTGGTTAAAGATATAGAAGACGGAGCAGTTGTAATGGGCTATCCTGCTGTACCATTAAAAGAATTTATAAGGAATTCAAAGAAATGAATAATACAATAGATAAAAAAGAAATAGAGAGCTTACTCCCACATCGAGAACCAATGCTTTTAATTGATAAGCTTATAAATATTGTGCCTTTAAAATCTGCAACTGCAATTATGTATGTAAAAAAAGATGCTTTTTATGTTCAGGGTCATTTTCCAGGACAACCCGTTATGCCTGGAGTTCTAATTGTGGAAGCATTTGGCCAGGCTGCCGCCGCTTTAACTGCGCACGGAATAGATCCTAAAGAATATGCAAACAAGTTAGTTTATTTAATGAGCGTTGAAAAAGCCAAGTTTCGAAATCCCGTTATACCAGACTGTGAACTCCATTTAGAGATAGAAGCTATAAGATCACATGGTAGAGTTTGGAAATATAAAGGCACAGCAAAAGTAAACGGAAAAAGAATGGCTGATGCAGAATGGTCTGCAACTATAGTAGATAAAAAATGATACACAGTTCTAGTATTATTTCAAAAAAATCTAAAATTGGTAATAATGTCAAAATAGGTCCGTTTTGCAATATTGGAGATTTTGTTCAACTAAATGATAATGTGGAATTAATCTCAAATGTTCACATCGAAGGAAATACAATAATAGGCAAAGGAACTAAAATTTTTCCTTTTGCAAGCATTGGTACCGTGCCGCAAGACCTAAAATACAATAATGAGCCTAATAGTTTAATTATAGGAGAAAGAAATACGATTAGAGAGCATGTAACAATTAACCCTGGAACATTAGGTGGAGGTGGGCAGACAACTATTGGTAACGATTGTTTATTTATGATTTCTTCACATGTTGCACATGACTGTAAGGTAGGAAACAACGTTATTATAGCAAATAATGTTCCATTAGGAGGACACGTAACTATTGAAGACTCAGTTGTAATAGGTGGAAATTCTGCCGTTCAACAGTTCACTAGAATAGGAAGACTAGCAATGATTGGTGGAATGACAGGAGTATTAAAAGATGTAATACCCTTTGGACTATCAATTGGTAACAGGAATTACCTACAAGGATTAAATTTAATAGGGCTTAGAAGGAAAAATTATGAAAATAAAAAAATTATGGACCTTGATAAAGCTTATAAAGAAATTTTTTCATCCAATAAAATGCATGAAAATCTAAGTAAAATTAGCGATCAATTTAAAGGAAATGATCTTATAGAGGAAGTTATTAATTTTATAGCAAGAGATAAAAAGAGAGCAATTTGTACACCATTGAGTCAAAAGTAAAATGATCGGATTAGTGTTTGGAGAAAATAATCTACCAAAAGAAATCCTAAAAAAAATTAAAAAATTAAAAAAAAAATATTTAATTATCGATCTAACAAAAAATAAAATTTTTAAAAGAGATGCTCACTCTCATTTAATCTCAATTGGTCAAATAGGTAAAATTATTAAAACTCTTAAAAAAAATAAATGTAAAAAAGTACTTTTTGCAGGGAAAGTGGATAAGCCTAATTTTTCTAAACTTAAATTAGATTTAAAAGGCATATATTATATCCCAAGAATTATTAAGGCCTCAAAAGTAGGAGATGCAGCTATTTTAAAAGAAGTTATTAATATTCTTAGAATGGAAAAAATTAAGACTTTAAATTCTTTAACATTCACACCAGAACTTAGTTTGTCAAAAGGCATACACACAAAAAGAAAACCTAACAAGGAAGATAAAAATGATATTAGTATAGCCATATCTACTTTAAGAAAATTAAATAATTATAGTTTTAGTCAAGGAACAATTGTCAGAGATGGTAAAGTTCTGGCAATAGAGGGACGTAAAGGAACAAAAAACATGCTTCAAAAAATTAAAAAAAGACAAAATTTTTTAAACGGTGTTTTGGTAAAATTTCCCAAAAAAAAACAAGATTTAAGAATTGATTTACCAACGATTGGCTTAAAAACATTAACTCAATGCAAAAAAGCAGGCTTAAAAGGAGTAGTTTTAAAAAATAGACTCAATGTTTGTTTAGATAAAAAAGAACTAGTAAATTTTGCAAATAAAAACAAAATTTTTGTTGCCGCTATATGAAAAAAATATTTATATTAACGGGAGAACCTTCCGGGGATAAATTAGCATCAAAAGTTATATCAAAACTTAAAATACTTAATCCAAATATAGAGTATTTATCTGTAGGAGGTGAGAGTCTTAAATCTTTGGGTATTAATTCGATATATGAATTGAAGGAGATTACTTATCTAGGTTTTACAAATGTATTATTAAATATATTTAAAATTAATAACAAAATTAATAAAACTGTAAAGGCTATTTTAAAATTTAAGCCTGATATTCTTTTTACCGTTGACAGTCCAGATTTTACTTTAAGAGTAGCTGAAAAAGTAAAAAATATAAACTCAAATATTAGAACAGTTCACTATGTTGCCCCTCAGGTATGGGTTTGGCGCGCAGGTAGAATTAAAAAAATTAAGAAATTTATTGATCATATTTTATTATTATTCAATTTTGAGAAACAGTACTTTGACAAAGAACAAGTGAGTTGTGAATTTGTAGGCCATCCCTTGTTAGAAGAAAAGAATGACGACAAAATAGATATCAATCAATTTGTAGAAAAAAATAGAGCTTTTATATCTATTTTTCCAGGAAGTCGTATTTCAGAAATTAATGTTTTAATGCCAATTATCCTTAATTTTATTAAATTAATGTTAAAAAAATATACCGATATTACTTTTGTCTTTCACTCAACTAGAGAGCAAAGTAAATTAATTCAATCATATATTAAAAATACTAATTTAATTAATTGTGAAGTTGTAAGTGATGAAAAAATTAAAGCTCATTTACTTAAAAAATCAGTATTTGCTGTTGCTAAATCAGGAACAGTATCTCTTGAAATATGTAATTCCAAGATACCATCTATTATTCTTTATAAAATGAATTTTATTAATTTTTTTATAATTAAAATGTTAGTAAAAATTCAGTACGCCAATATAATAAACATTGCTGCTAATGAAGAAGTTATACCTGAGTTGTTGCAATCAAATTGTAACTCAAAAAATATTTATAAAGTTGTAAATGAATTGTTAGATACGCCTTCAAAATTAGAAAAACAGGTTGAAAAAACTCAAATGATACTAAGTAAATTCAAAACTGATAAATCTTCCTCTGAATTAGCCAGCAAAGCACTGAATAGGCTCCTTTAGTTACTCACACTTAAGTAAAAAAGTGCTTTAATAAAAGCTTTAAAAAGTAGAGTATATAATATGCCTATAGCAATTATTCTTATTGTAGGATTTGTACTCTATGGAAATGTAAACAATCAAGATAAGGATATTCTAAAAAAAAAAGCTGTTGAGGTTATAGCTAATAATGTTTCCAAAAATAAGCCCATATTAGAGGAACTTAAGTCAACCACAAAAGAACCAGAGCCAATTAAAGAAGAAGTTAAAGTTGAGCCAAAAGAACCAGAGCCAATTAAAGAAGAAGTTAAAGTTGAGCCAAAAGAACCAGAGCCAATTAAAGAAGAAGTTAAAGTTGAGCCAAAAGAACCAGAGCCAATTAAAGAAGAAGTTAAAGTTGTAGAACCTAAAAAAAATTATTTTAAAATAGTTTTATATATAATTGCTGGAGTATTGGCTGTTTTAACTGGAATGTATTTTTTTTCTAATCGTAGAAGAGGCATTGTAGACAATAATATTGATGACAATTCTGCAAATAATTTAGAGGAAAAAAATATATCCGAAACGCAAGAACAACAACCAATCGTGGAAGAAATTCAACCTGATACTCAAGAACAACAACCAATCGTGGAAGAAATTCAACCTGATACTCAAGAACAACAACCAATCGTGGAAGAAATTCAACCTGATACTCAAGAACAGGAGCTAGTAGAGGAAGAGACTAAGTCAGAAACAACAAAACAAAATTCTAGAGAAGAAGACGAAAATAATAATAAATAATAATAAACAATAATAAAGAGTCAAATGAACTATGGTTAGTTTAGATAAAATAGTTTTAAATTACATTAAAAATTATCATCAAGAGTACATGATGATAGATGAACATAAAAAATATACAAAAGAACAAATAGTTAATAAAATTTTTAACTACCAAAAAAACCTAAATAAAATTTGGAAATATTCTAAAAATAGAGGAATTGCTATTTTATTGGAAAGAGATGTTGAGTATATATGCTTAATACTTGCAACATGGATTTCAAATGGGTTCTATTTGCCACTTTCTAAAGACACACCAGAAGAAAATATAAAATCACAATTATCAAGCGCAAATATAAATTTTATTGCTGAAAAAAAAAATAATGAAATTAGATTAAGATGTTTAAATAAAAAAAATAATAAAAAAAATAGTTTAATTGAAAAAAATTATAAAAATATTTCTTATATAATTTTTACATCTGGTAGTACTGGTGATAAGAAAGGAGCATGTATATCAAATTCTGGTTTTGAGTCTTATTTAAGTAGTATTAAAAAAAAATTTAAATCAAAAAAAAAACCAAAGTCAATAGTTATAAGTGGAGAATTAACTTTTGACATAACCATTGCTGACTTAGCATTTGTGCTAGTATTTGGGTCTCAAATAATTATTACAAATAAGTCTCAAAATTTTATTTCACTTTTATCAATGATCGAGAGAAATAAAGCTGAGTCAATATATATGGTCCCTTCTGCTATTAATAAACTTTTAAAATTTTCAGAAAAAATAAAAATTAAGAAGTTAAATAGTATTAAGCAAATTAATCTAGGGGGTGAAATATTTTCTGTTAGTTTATTGAGTAAAATAAAAAAATTTTTTAAAGGTGCAAAAATATATAATTTTTATGGTCCAACAGAATTTACTGTAAACGCGTTATGCCATGAGATAAATTTAAATAAAAAATATAGAGAAATACCTATAGGCAAACCTCTTGCTGGAATTTCTACACTTATAAAAAATGGTGAGCTTTATTTGCAGGGAAAACAAAAAATGATTGGATATGTAAATAGCCACAACCTATCTAAAAAAATTAACAATAAATACTATTATCCAACAGGCGATTTAGTTGAACTAAACAATAAGAAGGAATTTTTTTTTAGGGGCAGAATAAAGGATTATATCAAACTTGATGGTTATAGAATAAATCTTTCTAGTATTGAAAGTGTCCTTTATAAACACTTACTAGTTCCATTAAAAATATCCACATATAAACATAAAATTATATTATTTTTAGAAAAAAATAAAAAAAACAAAAGAATGTTTGATCAAAAAATAGAAAAGGTACTTTACTCCTACCTAGAAAAGTATGAACGACCTTCTTACATTATTTATAGAAATAAATTCCCTATTCTAGAATCAGGTAAAGTGGATTTAAAAAAATTAATATCATCATCAAAAATTTAAAAAATGGTTTATTTTGCTCATACAGATTTTTATAAATACGCATTATTTTATTTAAAAAAAAAAATTTTTAAAAAAGATAAAATTTTATCAGAAATGCTGCATGATTTAATTACTCTAACTAATGGAAAATTAATTATACCCACATATAATTATGATTTTCCCAAAACAAAAAAATTTGATTATAAGAATGACAAAAGCCAGGTTGGAGTTTTTTCTGAGTATTTTAGAAAAAAATATAACAAAAGTCGAACTAGCACACCTATGTTTTCAACCTGCACTACCATTAAAGATTTAATTTCTCATTCTAAAAAAAAATATTTTGATCCATTTGGCAGTGATTCAGAGTATGATTATCTTGCAAAAAATAAAGGAAAAATTATCAATTTTGGTTCTGATTTTGCACCATCTTTTATAATGTTTATAGAAAGATCTTTTTATAATGGTGCTCCTTACAGATATGAGAAAAAATTTACAGGTAAAACTTATTCTAATAATAAATTTATAAATTGTACTTTAAATTTTGAAGTGAGACCTCTATCAATCAATATAGAATATGATTTAATCAAGATAAAAAAAAAATTATTTCAATATAAAATTTTAAAAAATAAAAAAACTAAAAGTGGCTTTTTATATGAAGAAATAGATGCTAATAAGTTTTTAAATTTTGGTCTTAAACAACTTAAAAATAATCCGTATTTTTTTTTAAAAAAAAATACTTTTAATATGTTAAAAAAGCAAAAAAAAAATATGATTAAAAAATTTTTAATTAAGGAATTTGAATAGCATATGCCTTTTGATTCTAGTTGGGAAAAAGAAGTATATTCTAAAAATAAGCAAATTAATGAATATCCATTTGAATGGATTGTATCATCGTCTAAAAAATATATTAGAAAATTCAAGAATAAAAAAATCGTTGAGTTGGGCAGTGGAACAGGAAACAATCTTTTTTTTTTTAATCAATTAGGTTTTAAAGAAATTGTTGGTGTTGAAGGATCAAAAAGTGCTGTAAAAATTACTAAAGCGAAATTTAAAAAAAACAAAAATATTAAAATAATTTTGGAAGATTTTACAAATGTTACTTTTTCTAACAATTATTTTGATTTATGTGTTGATAGAGGTTCAATTACCCACAATAATAAACAAGATATTAAAAAGATAATAAATAATATTCATTCTTTTTTAAAGCCTGGCGGTTTTTTTTTTTCAAGCTTATTTAGCAAGGACCACTACGCATATAGTAAAAAAAAATTTTTTTTTAAAAAGGAAATAAAATCTAGCAAGGGAGTAATAGCTTCATTTTTTTCAGAACAAGAAATTAAAAATTATTTTAAGCAATTTAAATTTGTTTCTATTGTAAGTGAAAAAAAATATGAAGTTAAGAAAAAAAATAAAAAAGATTGTTGGTGGTATTTAATACTTCAAAAATAAAAAATGAATTCACAAAAAAGAGAAGAAATAATTTTACAAATTATTAAAAAAAATTTGAAATTAAAAAAAATTAATGATTATACTTTGTCTGTAGGTCAAATTTCACAATGGGACTCCTTAATTCATTTAAATATTTTTCTTGAAATTAAAGGAAAATTTAAAAAAGTTGGTATTAACAATGCATCTAATGTAAGATCAGTTAACGACTGGTTAAAATTAATCAGAGATCTTTATAAATGATAGACTTTATAGCTGGAAATCTACGTTCTATAAGCACTCAACTAGTTAAAAGTTTTGACAAACTTCCTGCTGATCCATATGAAAAATCTAAAGGACATCATTTTAGATTTAGAAAATATTCAAAAATTTTAATAAATAATATAAATAAAGAAACAATTTTTTTAAAAAATAGTTTCTTTTATCAGAATAAAAAAATAAACCGTTTCTCTGGTGGAAAAAAACGTATTTTTAAAGAAATTGATCGACGTAATTTAAAACAATTTATTGATCTATTTAAAGCTCAGTTTGGTAAAATATTTGTTGCCACAAATCAACTAGAAATTGGTTTCCATCAATTACGTATAAAATGTTCAAAAGATTTTGTGGGTTACCCTGTTCCTGAAGGGTGGCATAAAGACGGGTTTGATTTTGTTGCAATAATTAATTTTCAATCATTAAATATAGGTGGTGGCATAACTAGGATTAAGAGTAACCTTAATAAAGAAGATTCATATTCTTCATTTCTTAAAAAAGGTGATTATATACTCGTCAATGATAATAAATTTTTTCATTATACTGACCCGATAAATATTGTTGGTAAAGCGAAATATGGGTACAGAGACACTTTAGTAATAACTATCAAATTTTTATAGAAATAATACTGGTTTAAAAATAATATCTAAAGAAGTTGATATTCTTGTTTTTTTTAAAAATATTCTTTTCCACCTTTTAGATATGCACATTTTTCACATGTTGGAATTATATCTGGCGGACGCTCTAAATTAAGCACTTCTTTCATTTCAGATAATTTATCTTCAATCCAAGAAGTATTTACTTTGTATGGAACAAGTGTTGATTTAAAATCCATTTTATTTTCAAATTTATTATTAGTTTTCTCTCCATTACAAACATAAAAATAAGTGATGTCAGAAACATTGAAATTCATTTTTTGTAATATATGAACGTAAATATCCATTTGTAATTTATAACCCAAATGCCATTCGCTATTTAAGTACGATTTTGTTGATACGGGATAACTTGTAGATTGGGCCTTATAGTCTACAACAACTAGTTTCTTGTTATCAAGATCAAACCAAATATCATCAACACCTCCGTGTATTATTAAATTTGTTTTTTTGTCTAAATATGAAATTCCACCTTTTAAAGAATTCCTCCATACATCTAAATCTTTATGTAGAAAAGGAATAAAATTTAAATTGTGTCTGACCATCATAGGATGAGGTTTTTGTTCTTTTCTATATATGTCAAATTCTTTTTTTAAAAGCTCGTCTACAGCACTATTTAGTGCCCATCCTGGCATAGAGGGTTCTTTTAGCCCTATAACGCGATCTAAATAGAAACATCTTTTACAACTTAAAAAATTACTAAACTTAGATCTACTGATTTTAAATGGAATGTCTGATTTTTTATCGTAAAATGAACTTTTTCTAACCCTAAAAGAGGCAGCTTCTTTCATTAGTTATATTCTACTTAATCTTTTAATTACTTCTTTTTTATTAAGAGATAAAATTACATCGTACAGACCTGGCCCAAATCTGGAGCCTACCAAACCTATTCTTAATGGTTGACCGACACTTTTAAAATTTGTTTTGTGAATACTTATTAATGATTTAATTACCGGCTCTAATGTTTCTTTAGACAAAGAGGATAATTTTTCATACTCAATTATAAAGTCTTTTATTATTATTTTAGATTGACTATCTATAAGATTTTTATCTTCATCGCTTATTTTTATTTCATCATTTATTATATATTGAGCATTGTTAAAAATATCTTCTAGTGTTTTTGCTTTATTTTTTAAAAACCCTATACACTTAACAAGGATACCACCTTTAGAAATATCAAAAGGTTCTTTATATTTCGATACGTACTCTTTAAATAATTCAAACAGTTCTTTTTCATCGATCGTTTTAATATACGTTTCGTTGATTGAAAGTATTCTAGATATATCTAATTTTGATGGTGATTTTCCAACACCACTTAAATTAAATAAATCAATACTTTCTTGCTTGGTGAAAATTTCTTTATCTTTATAAGACCAACCTAATCTAAGTAGATAATTTCTAAGAGCATCAGGCATAATACCTATTTTTTTATAATCTTCTAAAGTGGAAGCGTTATCTCTATTTGATAATTTTTTACCTTTGTCGCTGTGAATTAAGGGTATGTGTGCAAAACTTGGAACGTCCCAATGCATAGCTTCATAAATTTGTTTTTGTTTAAATGAATTAATCATATGATCATCACCCCTAATAACATGATTAATCCTCATCTCATTATCATCAACAGTAGCTGATAGTTGATAAGTAGGAGTTTTGTCTTTTCTTAAAATAACAAAATCTTCAATGGTAGAGTTTGATATGTTTCTATCACCTTGAACTAAATCTTTAATTAATGTTGAACCGGATATTTTACTTTTAAATCTAATAACTGAAGAGTTTTCTTTTTTTTCTTTAAGATCTCTACATTTTCGGTTGTAGATAAAAGGCAAATTATTTTTTTTCGCTAAAGTTTTTTGATTTTCAAGTTCTTTTTCAGTACAATAACAAGGATAGGCAAATCCTTTCTTTATTAGTTCGTTTGCAACAGCAATATGTTTTTCTATATTTTTAGACTGAATATAAGGTTCACCATCATGTTCAATTCCCAACCAAGATAACGATGATATAATCTGATCTTTAAACTCATCTTTAGACCTTTCCTTATCCGTATCCTCTATTCTTAAAAAATATTTACCTTTATTTTTTCTAGCTAACAACCAATTGAACAAAGCTGTTCTAACACCGCCAATATGAAGAGGCCCAGTAGGAGAGGGCGCAAACCTACAATTTAAACTCATTTAAACTAATTAGACTATTTTAGTGAAAGTTTCTATACAAAGAGACAAGCTTACCTTGAATTTTTATTCTATTTGCCGCGTATATTTTAGTACCGTAGTTTTTATTTGCTGCCTCAAGTGCAATAGTGTTGCCTTTTTTTCTAATTCTTTTTAATGTTGCTTCCTGATCATCAATTAATACAACCGCGATCTGACCGCTTTCAACACTTGTTGTTTTTTTCACTATGACCGTATCACCGTCATTAATCCCTGCTTCAATCATGGAGTCACCTTTAACTTTAAGGCCGTAATGTTCTCCATTGTTTTGTAAATCTTCCGGCAGAGTAACTCTATCAACTTCTTGTTGTATTGCTTCGATAGGTGTACCCGCAGCTATACTTCCTAATATTGAGATTTCACTTGCTGTACTCGGAGATTTATCTAACCCACCTTTAATTACACTTGGTGTAAATGTATTGAAAATATCATTAGCACTTGCGTTCTCTGGAAGTTTAACAACTTCTAATGCTCTTGCTTTGTGAGCTAATCTTTTGACAAATCCTCTTTCTTCTAATGCTGAAATCAATCTGTGTATTCCTGATTTCGACTTAAGGTTGAGTGAATCTTTCATTTCCTCATATGAAGGAGATATACCACTAGATCTAATTTTCTTGTTTATATAAAGAAGCAAATTTTTTTGTTTTTTTGTAAGCATAAGAACAAACCCTGTACATGTATGTTCTATAAAAGTTCTCTTTTAAGATCAATGGTTAATTAACCCTTATTTTTAAGGCTAATTGACAGTATATCATTAATTAATTCACTTGGTTCGCTGCTAGCGAGAAGTGATTCACCAATTAAGAAGTTTTTAATTCCAGTATTATCATAAATATATTGAGCATCTTTTTTATTCTGAATCCCACTTTCAGAGATCAATGGACCTGGATGAGAAGTTAATTTTTTTTTAATTTTAACTGAGTTATTTAAAGAAACATTTAAAGTTTTAAGATTTCTATTATTAATCCCAATTATAGCTTCATCATATTTTAAAGCAGACTCAGCTTCTTTTTCATCATGAACTTCTACAATGATACTTAATTTATTTTTTAAAGCTTCATCGTAAATTTCATCTGCTTGTTTCTCAGATAAAGCAGAGAGTATAATTAAGATACAATCACAACCATAACTCTTTGATAATGCAACTTGATAGGGATCAATAAAAAAATCTTTTGCTAAAACAGGTATTTTAAACTTATTCTTAATATCTTTTATATAGTCAAGTTTACCAAAAAAATTTTTTTCTTCAGTTAAAACAGATAAACATGTTGCACCATTATCAACATATATTTTAGCAATATCTAAATGATTAAAATCTTTTACTAATACTCCGGCTGAAGGACTTGCTTTTTTAATTTCAGATATTAGTGATACTTTCTTATTATTATTAATTGTGTCTTTGAAATTTAAAAAAGTATTAATATTTTTAATTTTATCTTCAAGAGAACTTAAAGAGTTATCTTTTTTAACTATTTCTAAAGTCTCTCTTTTTTCTTGGATAATTTTTTCTAAAATATTCGTCATTAGTATTTTTGTAATTTAGTTAAATGTTGAAACACAACTCCAGAAGCGAGATGCTTAGAAGCTTTGTTAAACGCATCTAAAAAATTATATTCCTTACCAGATACAATTAGACCTGCTGCAACGTTTAAGGCCACAGCCACTGAAAATTCGTTGATTTGACCTTTATATATTTCTTTCATTTTTAAAGAATTATATAGTGCATTTTTACCTTTTATATTATTTTTGTTATTTAAAGTAATTCCAAGTTCCTTTGGATTTATTATAAATTCATTTATATCTTTATCTTTTAGCTCAACAATATTTGTTTTAGCAAATGGAGAAATTTCATCCATACCATCATCACTATGAACTATATATGCGTGCACTACATTATTTTCCCTCAAAGCCTCAGCAAAAGGTTTCATCCACTTTTTATCGAACACGCCGATTACTTGTCTTTTAACTTGTGCGGGGCTGCTTAAGGGACCAATTAAATTAAAAATAGTTTTTTTACCCATTTTTTTTCTTGCTGAAGCAACATGTTTCATTGCAGAATGGTAGTTGGGCGCAAACATAAACGCAAAATTAAACTTTTTAATATTTTCTTCAGCTTCATTGGGTTTTAAATTAATATCAATATTTAAGGCTTCTAATACATCTGCAGAACCACAGTTAGAAGAGACTGCTTTATTACCGTGTTTAGCAACTTTAATTCCCATGCTAGATAGAACAATAGCTGCAGCTGTAGAAATATTTAAAGTGTTTTTACCATCTCCTCCAGTACCACAAGTGTCTATCGTATCAGGATCTGAAGTAACTTTACTTGCTTTATCTCTTAAAATATAAATTCCACCTGCGAGTTCATCTTTCGTTTCTCCCTTTTTAATCAAAGCTTCCAATATTTCTATTATCGTATTTTCTTTAAATTTCCCCTCCATTAAACTGGAAAAAAGCGACTTACTTTCTTCAAAAGTTAAGCTTTGGCCTTTTTTTAAATTTTCAATAATGTCAGTCATGCTAGTTAGATATAAAATTTTTTATTAATTTCATGCCTACCTTAGTTCTAATACTCTCAGGATGAAACTGAAATCCATGTATATTATATTTCTTATGCATTAAGCCCATTACCGTTTTATTTTTAGTCTCAGCTGTAATAACTAAGTCTTTTGGGAAGGATTTTCGATCAACTACAAGACTATGATATCTAGTAGCTTCAAAATTATTTTGAATATTTTTAAGAAGACCCTTTTTTTGATGTTTAATCTTGCTTGTTTTACCGTGCATCAAGTTTTTTGCTTTTATAATTTTTCCACCGAATACCTGGCCAATTATCTGATGCCCCAAGCAAACTCCAAGAATAGGTATTTTTTTATGTATTTCTTTTACAATTTTTAAACAGTTTCCTGCTTGATTGGGATTTCCTGGGCCAGGCGATATAACAACCTTACCATATCCTTTTCGTAGAATTGTTTTACTATCTATTTTATCATTTCTTACAACATCAACATTTTTTATAAAATTTGATATGTAGTGAAACAAATTGTATGTAAAGCTATCGTAATTATCTATAAGTAAAACTTTCATTTAATCAACCGCACTCATTAAAGCTTTAGCCTTGCTAACCGTCTCTTGATACTCTTTTTCAGGCACGCTATCTGCTACTATGCCCGCACCTGACTGAACATAAAATTTATCATTTTTAATTAGAGCAGTTCTTAAAGTAATGCAGGTGTCAAATTCCTTGTTAGGAGTAAAATATCCTATTCCACCTGCGTAAAGTTTACGTTTATTTTTTTCAAGTTCATCAATAATCTCCATAGCTCTAATTTTAGGAGCACCGCTAACAGTTCCTGCTGGAAACCCAGACAATAAAGTCTCAAATATTGAATTTTTATTATCAAATTTTCCAATAACATTAGACACAATGTGCATTACGTGAGAATATTTCTCTACAGTAAAACTTTCAGTTACTTTTACAGAATTAACTTTCGAAACTTTTCCAACATCATTCCTGCCAAGATCAAGCAGCATTAAGTGCTCTGCTAATTCTTTCTTATCTTTTAAAAGATCTTTAGCGTATTTCACATCTTGAGCCTTGGTATGCCCTCTAGGTCTAGTTCCTGCAATTGGTCTAATTGTTATTTGATTATTTCTTAATCTGACTAAAATCTCAGGACTGCTACCAATTATTTTAAAATCTTCAAAATTAAAATAAAACATGAACGGCGAGGGGTTTGATAACCTCAAATGATTATAAATTTCAAGAGGTGTTTTATTAATTTTTCTCTCAAATCTCTGACTTAAAACAACTTGAAAAATATCTCCCTTAGCAATGTATTCTTTAGCTTTCTTTACATAACTTTTAAATTTATTTTTTGAGATATTGCTTTTAATTTGGTTTTTATTTTTCTGGTGAGTAAACTTTACTGGTAATTTTATATTGCTATAATCCTCATAAGTTTCAAGATTTTTTCGAATAGATTGATATTTTTCAAAATAATTTTTAATTTTAGTTTCAGCATAAATGTTTTCTATGAAATATATTTTCTTTTTTAGATTGTCATAGATAACCAAATTTTTTGGTCTAATCATTCTTACATCTGGTATCTTAAGGTCATCTATGCACTTATCAGGAATATTTTCTATATATCTAATGATATCGTAAGAAAAGTAACCAACAAGCATTGCAGCCATCTTAGGAACGCCATTTGGAACTTTAGTGTTAAATCTATGAATTAAATTATTTAGAAAATTTAAAGGTTTTGCATCTATAATTTTTTTTTTACCTTCAAAATCCTCTGTAATAGTGTTTTTATCAATATTCCATATTTTATCAGGATTTAGACCTATTATTGTATAACGTCCCCTAATAGTTCCTTTTTCAACAGACTCAAAAATAAAACTATTTTTTTCAACTAATAAAAAATTAAATATGTTTTCAACTTGTTTATAATTTTTACACTTTTTAACTGTATAGATTAATTGATCTTTTTTTAATTTATGTTTTTTTTTAAAAGAATTAAAACTATTATTTAGTTGCATTAGATAGTATTTTTAATACGATTTAATACCTTTTCGTTTATTTTCACGTCGTATTTATTATTAACTGTTTTATCAAAGGTATTATAAATTTGATTGGCTAAATTAAATTTAGCCTTAGTTTTATATTCCTCGTAATCTTTTGTTTTTTTATCAAACGGTAATTTTTTAGTTTTCTCACCAAAAATTATATAATTCTTAGTTAAAAAACTATCTGTGATTAATTGAAAATCTCCATCATTAACTTTAAAAATTTCTTTAATCATAGCTGAATTAAAAACAGATTCATTTTTAATATCTTTTATTATTGTTTTCTTAATTTCCAAGTTGTTATCTTTGCTGAATTTCTGAAATCGTTCTTTATTAAATTTTCCTTCAGACATTTCTTTTATAATTCTTGTATTATTTTCAATAATGTTCTTTGTTTTTAGTTGAGCAACAATAGCTTCTTTAATTTTATTATCCTTGAGATTTCTAGTAATCTTATCTACATTCAAAATTTCACTTAAATAATATTTGTTATTAAGATTTATTAATTCAGGTTTGTTTAGAATCTTGGGACTAAAAATTTTTAAAAAAAGTTTGTCATCAATTTTTTTAATATCTTTACCTATTTTATTTTTTTTTAGGTTATTCGTTTCACTTATTACAACTAAAGATAAATTAAACTCGTTAACAAGATCACTCATTTTGCCACCGTCTAAAATAGTATTTTCAATTTCATCAATTTTTTTAAAGTATGATTCATTGTATTCTTTTTGGCCTGTTAAATTATTGGGCAGAAGTTCTACAAAATGAATTTTTTTAAAGTCTTGAGTAAAAATAGATTTATTTGACTCGTATGTCTGTGCAATTTCTTTTTCCGGCACTAAATAATTTTTATATAAATTGTCTAGTTCTAGATATTGAATTGTTTTTATTTGATTCTCATTTGAGTATTCTTTTTCAATTAAGAACTCTGGCAGAATTATTCCTTCAGATAAAAAAGTTAATAGCTGTCTTTTTTTTTCTTGTGTAGCAATATTCTGTTCAAACACTGGTGCACTTAACCCACTTTCTAATAAAAATTTTTCGTACTTTGTTCTAGAAAATTTATTATCTTTTTTAAAAGTTTTATCTGAAGTTATAATTTCTTTAAGTGATCGATTATTTAGGTTTATACCTTGATCGCTTATTTCAAGCGCAATAATTTTCTTTCCAATGTAGTCAGATAAAATTCTATCTAGCAAATCTGTTTTAGCTATATTTGTTCTCTGTTCTTCGTTTAAGTTTAGTCTGTTTACGTACTCAACAAAGTTTTGCACGCTTATTTTCTCATCATCTATTGTAACTAAAACATTTTGATTACCTGTTCTGAATACGTCTCCCATGCCCCAGAAAAGGAAAGGTAGAATAATTATAGCTATTAAAATTTTTGCTAAGAATGATTTAGTTATTTTTCCTATTGATGTAAGCATTGTTTTAATTTAATAGAACGCTTTATATTTAACACACCTATAGATTAAAACATTAAACATGGCAAATAACATAAAGTATTTTATTGGGAATTGGAAAATGTTCGGAATACCTAAATCTATTAGTATTCTTGATAAAATAAATGAATTTGTTAAATCTGATAAAAAATTTAACAAAAAATACAAAACAGTTATTACGCCACCACACACTTTAATTCAAAGTTATGCAAAATTTTTTTTAAACAAAAAAATTTCGATAGGAGCTCAGAATTGTTATCACAAAGATAATTTTGGAGCCAACACAGGTGCTATTAGTTCATTAATGCTTAAAAGTGTTGGAGCTCAATATGTTATAATTGGACACTCGGACAATCGTTCAGAAGGAGATACAGACGAAATGCTTAGAAGCAAAGTAGAAAACTCGTTAAGCAATAAATTAAAAATAGTTTTCTGTATAGGTGAAAACAAAGAACATAAGTTAAATAAAAAAACTTTTGAAGTGTTAGAAAATCAAATTAAAAATGTTTTAGACAGTAAATTTAATTTCAGAGACATAATTGTTGCTTACGAACCAATTTGGTCAATTGGTACTGGACAAATTCCAGAAAAAGATGATTTGTTAAAAACTACGATCTTTATAAAAAAAGTACTAAAAAATATTTTTAAAAAATCTTCTCCCGCAGTCTTATACGGTGGTTCTGTTGACGGGAAAAACATTACTCAGTTTAAAAAATTAAACGAGATCGACGGTTTTTTAGTTGGTGGCGCCTCGAAGTCAGATAAAAATTTTATTGATATAATAAAAAATTACTATAGATAGTTTGTATGGAAAGTATTTTACTCACTATAAATATTATTCTAGCAATTTTGCTAGTCATTGTAATTTTATTGCAAAGGTCTGAAGGAGGAGCTTTGGGCCTAGGTGTTTCACAAGATAATTTCACATCTTCAAGATCTGCAGGCGATTTTCTTACTAAATTCACTTCAATATTAGCTATTCTTTTTATCACAACTAGCGTTGTTTTAGTTTCAATTTCACGATTTGAAATAAGAGAAGTTCAATCTGTAATCGATTTAGAAAAAGAAAAAAACGAAAATAAAAATATTCCCCAAATTCCTGAAAATCAAAAATAATCTTTGTTTTTAAAATTAAAGTCGTTATAATGTTCTTCCATGGCGCGATATATATTCGTAACTGGCGGCGTGGTTTCATCATTAGGCAAAGGTCTAACTTCAGCATCGCTAGCTTCATTGCTTCAATTAAGGGGCTATAAGGTAAAAATAAGAAAATTGGATCCTTATTTAAATGTTGATCCAGGAACAATGAATCCGTTTGAACATGGAGAAGTTTTTGTCACGGACGACGGTGCAGAAACAGACTTAGACCTTGGTCATTACGAAAGATTTACCGACAGACCTGCAACTAAAGAAGATAATATTACCACTGGTCAAATTTATAAAAACATTATTGAGAAAGAGAGAAGAGGAGAGTATTTAGGAAGTACAGTTCAAATCATTCCACACGTTACAAATCATATTAAAAAATTTATTTCTAACAAAGTGTCCAAAGAGGATTTTGTAATATGTGAAATAGGAGGTACTGTTGGAGACATTGAAAGTTTACCGTTTTTAGAAGCGATTAGGCAGTTTTCTAATGAAGAAGGAAAAAACAAAAGTTTATTTATTCACCTCACTCTAGTGCCTTACATACAAGCTTCTGGAGAACTCAAGACAAAACCAACACAGCATTCTGTAAAAGAGCTAAGAAGCATAGGTATTCAGCCTGATATTATAATTTGTAGATCAGAAAAAAATATTCCCAAAGAAGAAAAAAGAAAAATTTCTTTATTTTGTAACGTAGAACCAGAACATGTGATTGAGTCAATCGATGTTAAGTCTATTTACGAAGTTCCTATTAAATACGATGAAGAAAAGTTAGACAAAAAAATTCTCAATATTTTTGGACTAAATGAAAAAAATAAAGCCAACCTAAAAATATGGAAAGATATTATTACAAAAGTTAATTCAAAAAGAAAAAGTGTTTCTATAGCAATTGTAGGTAAATACGTTGATCTTAAAGATGCGTATAAATCTTTAGATGAAGCATTGATACACGGTTCTTTGAGTAATAATGTAGACCTTAATCCGGAATGGGTTGACTCCACAAAAATAAACAAAAAGAATGTAATTAAAGTTTTAAAAAATTATAGCGCTATTCTCATACCAGGCGGTTTTGGAGTAAGAGGTACTGAAGGCAAAATCGAAGCGATTGCTTATGCTAGAAAATACAAAGTTCCTTTCTTTGGAATTTGTTTTGGAATGCAAATGGCAATTATAGAATCGGCAAGAAATATTTTAGGTATCAAGAAAGCAACTTCTAGTGAATTTGGTAACGACGGAACCCATGTAATTGGCTTAATGCAAGAATGGATTAAAGGTAAAGGTATACAAAAAGGAAGTGAAAAAAACTTAGGCGGTACTATGAGACTAGGTTCTTTCAAAGCAAAATTGAAAAAAAATTCTTTAATAAGTAAAATATATAAATCTAATTTGATCAATGAAAGACATAGGCACAGGTATGAGGTCAACAAAAATTTAAAATCTAAATTAGAAAAAAAAGGCCTGATTTTTTCTGGACTTTCGCCCGATGGCTCTTTGCCTGAGACAATTGAACTTGAAAATCATCCATGGTTTATTGGAGTTCAATTTCATCCTGAATTTAAGTCTAGACCTTTTGCGCCACATCCACTATTCTCATCTTTTATTAAAGCTGCAAAAAATAACTCTGAAAACAAAAATGACTAATCACAAAGTAAAGTGTGCTAATTTTGAAATAGCCAATGATCGACCATTCACTTTAATTGCTGGTCCATGTCAACTTGAGAGCGAACAACATGCTTTAGATATTTCAAAAGAGTTAAAACAAATAGCATCAGAATTAAAAATTAATTTAATTTATAAAACCTCGTTTGATAAAGCCAACAGGACAAGCTTAGGTGGAAAACGAGGAATGGGTTTAGAAAAATCTCTTTCTATATTTGATAAAATTCGAAAAGAAGTTGGCATACCAGTGCTAACAGATGTGCATACAGCTGAACAATGTTCAATAATTGCAAATCATGTCGACGTCCTACAGATACCAGCTTTTTTGTGCAGACAGACTGATTTATTGATTGCTGCAGCAAAAACTGGAAAAATAATCAATGTTAAAAAAGGGCAATTTTTAGCTCCTTGGGACATGGCAAACGTAATAAAAAAATTAGAAGAATCAGGAAATAAAAATATTTTACTAACCGAGCGCGGGGCAAGTTTTGGATATAATACACTCGTTTCAGACATGAGAGCCTTACCCATTATGGCTAAATTTGGCTATCCAATAGTTTTCGATGCAACGCACTCAGTACAACAACCTGGCGGGATGGGAGAGAAAAGTGGTGGGCAAAGAGAATTTGTACCTTATTTATCTCGAGCAGCTATTGCAGTTGGTGTAGGAGCAGTTTTTATGGAAACGCACGAAGACCCTGATAACGCTCCATCAGACGGTCCTAATATGGTTCCACTAAGTGAAATAAAATCTCTTTTAAAACAATTAGTTTCAATTGACACCTTAATCAAAAATTAATAAATGGCAAAAATCACTAAGGTAGTAGGCAGACAAGTCTTTGATAGCAGAGGGAATCCAACAGTAGAAGCAGAAGTTTTTTTGAGCAATAAAATAAAAGCTTCAGCTATTGTTCCATCAGGCGCTTCAACTGGAGCATTTGAAGCATTCGAGTTAAGAGATAATAATAAAAGTTATTTTTTAGGTAAAAGCGTTCTAAATGCAGTTAAGAACGTAAATTCGATTATTAGTAAAAATTTAAAAAATATAGACTCAGGTAAACAAAAAAAAATTGATCAAATTTTAATAGAATTAGATGGGACAGAAAATAAAAAGAAGCTTGGCGCTAATGCTTTGCTTGCAGTATCTTTAGCTGTTTCTAAAGCGGAAGCAAGCTCAAAAAAAAAAGAATTATTTCAACACCTAGGTAAAAATTTTTTATTACCTAAACCGTTAATGAATATTATTAATGGAGGCGCTCATGCTGATAATAATTTAAGAATTCAAGAGTTTATGATTAGACCAGACTCAGCTAAAAATTTTATGAATGCTATTGAAAAGTGTTTTTTGGTCATACAAAATCTAAAAAAAATTCTTCAATCAAAAAGCTTATCAACTAACGTTGGAGACGAAGGTGGTTTTGCTCCACTAATTAACTCTAATGAGGAAGCGCTTGATCTTGTAGTGCAAGCTATTGAAAAATCTAAGTTGAAACCTGGCGTAGATGTAAGCATTTGTTTGGATGTAGCTGCAAATGAACTAATCAACAAAAACGGTGAGTATTCATTAAATTCAGCTGATTTTATTTCTGTTGATGAAAGCATTAACTACTATAAGAATTTAGTTTCTAAGTATCCGATTAAATCAATCGAAGACCCTTTTGCTGAAAATGATTGGCATGCATGGTCTAGACTTACAAAAGAAATTGGTAAGAATGTCCAAGTAGTCGGGGATGATTTATTTGTAACTAATGTTAAGAGGTTAAAAAGAGGAATTAAAGAAAAATCTGCTAATTCAATTTTAATTAAAGTTAACCAAATTGGAACTCTAACCGAAACTTTAAATGTAATAGAGCTCGCCAAGAAAAATAATTTTAGCACCATTATTTCTCACAGATCAGGTGATACAGAAGATACTTTTATTGCCGATTTAGCTGTGGCCACCAAATCAACTCAAATTAAAACAGGCTCACTAGCTAGATCTGAACGAGTTGCTAAATACAATAGGCTATTGAGAATTGAAGAACTGCTTGGAAAATCTTCTAAAATCGCTAGAATCTAGTTATGAGAATTTTTCAAATTCTAAAAGCTAAAAAACTATTTTTCTTTCAGATATTCTTAACCCTTTATATTGGTATCAATTTAATAGGTGGAGAAAGAGGCTTAATTTCCTATTTTGAAAAAAATGCATATGAAAAAAAACTTTATGCAAAATATATTAAACTTAAAAAAGAATTAGAAGTTGTTGAGCACAAAAACAAATTGTTATCTAAAAAAATTGATTTTGATTATCTGGATACTTTATACCGGACTAAGCTCAAATTTGGAACAAAAGATGAAATTTTAATTAAGCTGAAATAATGAAACTAAGACATCCAGAAAAAATAAAAAATATAGTCAATCCACTAAAAAAAAAACCTGATTGGATTAGATCTAAAATCACAAATAGTAAAATATTTTTCCAAACTAAAGAAATAGTAAATAAAAATAAATTGAATACAGTTTGTCAGGAAGCAAACTGTCCAAACATAACCGAATGCTGGAGTAAAAAACATGCAACATTCATGATTATGGGTGATACCTGCACTAGAGGGTGCGCTTTTTGTGATGTTAAAACAGGAAAACCATCCCCTTTAGATGCATTCGAACCTTTTAAAATTTCTACAGCAGTAAAAGAATTAAAATTAAACCATGTAGTGATCACCTCTGTTGACAGAGACGATCTTGAAGATGGTGGAGCAAAACATTTTAAAGAAGTTATTTCCGAAGTGAAAAGAATTAATACCAAGACTACTGTAGAAGTTTTAACGCCTGATTTTTTAAAAAAAGGGAATGCTTACGAAAAAGTTTTAGAAGCAAATCCAGATGTTTTTAATCACAACATAGAGACCGTCCCAAGTTTGTATTTAAAAGTTAGACCTGGTTCTCGCTATTTCACTTCGATTGAATTGCTTAAGTTAGTTAAAATAAAAAAGCCGAGTATTTTTACAAAATCTGGAATTATGGTTGGTTTAGGTGAAAAAAAAGATGAAATAATTCAAGTCATGGATGATTTAAGAATGGCAGAGGTAGATTTTTTAACAATTGGCCAATATCTTCAGCCATCAACTAAACATTTTCCTCTTGATCGATATGTTCATCCTGATGAATTTAAAGAATTAAAAAATATTGCAATTTCAAAAGGTTTTTTATTAGTCTCATCTACACCTTTAACAAGATCTTCTTACCATGCAGATACAGATTTTAAAATATTAAAAGAAGCTAGGGACAAATCATTAGGATGTCATCGGCCGCAATAAAAAAAATTATTTCCTGTAATAAAAAAAATTTAATCAATATGGTTTTAGATATCGAACAATATCCTGATTTTGTTCCATGGTGCCTAGAAGGAAAAGTCAATAAGAAAAATGAAACAGAAGATTTTATTGAAATAGAAGCAGAACTTAAGGTTGGTAAAAGATTTATAAACGAAACTTACTCTAGCTTAGTTTTGTATTCCAAAAAAAAAGATTTAATTACCGTTACCAATATAAAAGGACCATTAAAATATCTTAAAAATGAGTGGAGATTCAAAGAGCTAAACAACAAGACTCAATTAGAATTTAGCATAGATTTTGAACTAAAAAATAGTTTTTTGAACATAATTATGAAAAACTCATTTAATTTTGGGTTACAAAAAATCACTAATGCTTTTGAGCAAAGAGCTTTAAAAATATTTAAATAAAACTTTTAATTAATTCTAAAGATTTTTTAACAGAATTTTTTCTTATATTTTCTCTACTATTATTTTTAAATAAATATTTTTTAATTATAGTTTTTTTTTTATTTTTTATTCCTATGTAAACTAATCCTACCGGTTTTAATTTTGAACCACCTTTAGGCCCTGCTATGCCTGTAATTGCTATATTTAGTTTAGATCTAGACACCCTTGACAGATTATTAAGCATAGATTGACAACACTGATTGCTTACAGACCCGTATTTCTTAATTATTTCCGAAGGTACTCTTAAATATTTAATTTTAGATTGATTAGAATATGTAACAATGCCTAGTTTAAAAACCTTTGAAGACCCACTTACGCTAGTAATAATTTGAGAAAGCATTCCACCAGTACAAGATTCTACTATAGACAATGTTATCTTTTTATACTCTAGTAAACTTATTATTTGCTTAACAGTTTTAAGCATAATTTATAAGAAGAAAATAAATATCATAAAAATTATAATAGAGTAAATCCCTGCCACTACATCATCTAAAATAACCCCAAACCCATTTTTTATATTTTGATCGATTTTATTTATTGGGTATGGCTTCCATATATCAAACAATCTGAATAAAATAAAAGAAATGAACGTATACAAAATAAAAAGGCCTATATCCTTTTTTTCTAAATAACTATAAATAGTTAAAACTGGAATAGACTGACCAATAAACTCGTCTATAACTATTTCTTTAGCGTCTATTTTTGAGAATGAGTTTTTAAACTTATCTATTGAATAAACTGAATATATCGATATTGAAGATACACCTAAAATTAGTAAAATTATATTTATTTGAAAGTTAAAAAAAAATATATAGACCAAACAGGTAACAAAGGAAGCAACGGTGCCAGGTGCATATTTTGAATTACCCAAACCTAACATCGTAAGTATTAATATGTTTAATTGTTTAATCATATTTAATTACTGAAACTATAACCTCAGAGGCTATGGCCTTTTGCTGACCTATCACTCCAAGCTTTTCAGTAGTTTTAGCTTTAATATTTATATTTTCTAAAGGTATTTCACATAAGCGCGAAATTTTTTTAATTATTTTATTCTTAAATTTTTTAAGCTTAGGAGTTTCAGTGATAATATTTATATCAAGATTATTAATTTCATAATTTTTATTTTTAATTTGACTAATAACTTTCTTTATAAGATTTGATGAGCTTATATTTTTGTTTTTCTTACTTTTGTCAGAAAATTTTTCCCCTATATCACCCATTTGACACGCACCTAGTATTGCATCAATTATTGCATGAAGTACTGGATCTCCATCTGAATGACCAAGCGTCCCAAGAGCAGATGGAATTTTAACACCTCCTAAAAAAAGACTTCTATCTTTAACAAGCCTATGAACATCAAAACCAATACCAATTTTTAAATTAGCCTTATATGTATGTTTAAGCAGCTCAAGGTCCTCTTTGTTTGTAATTTTAAAATTTCTTTTTTCACCTTTTATTAGTTTAGAGTTATTGTTATTTTTTACTAAGGATAGATCATCATCTTTATATTTGTCTTTATTTTTTTTGTGTAAATTTAAAATTTCTTTAAGATTAAAACATTGAGGAGTTTGAGTTAAAAAAAAATTTTTTTTATTTAAATTATCAAATTTATCTTTTTTCTTTATTTCTTTCAAAGCATCTTGTAATTTTAAAACTGGAATTACTACTTGATTTTTTTGAGATTCAATCATAATTTTTTTTATTAAATTATTTGTAAAGTTTGGTCTTGCCGCATCATGGATTAAAACTTTTTTAATATTTTTTTGTTTTTGTAAGTATTTTAAAGCACTATATGTAGATTGGGCTCTTGAGCTACCTCCACAAATAGGGGTCACATCTTTGAGATTAATTTTTTTTAAATATTTTAAATGTTTTTTATTATAGACAACAACAATCTTTTTAAATTGTGTGAATTGCTTGATTTTTTTTATTGATATTTCAATTAGCGTTTTCCCAGCTATTTTGTGGTATGGCTTAGGTAGTTTTGATTTAAATCGTTTGCTTTCTCCTCCAGCAAGTAAAATAAAAGAAAATCCCATTGAGTTAGACTATATTATGTTTATATAAATTATTGATATTTTAAATGTTTAATAAATTAAAAAATTTTAAGTTGGTTCTTTCACTTTCTATTGTTTCTATTGGGCTATGTATACTTACATTTTTAGCCTTCATTAATCCAAAGTTATTATATTTTTCTAATATTAATTTACAACTTTTATTAACAGTAGATGTAGTTTTGCTTGTCTTTTTTTTATTTATAATATTCCAAAAAAGTTCAAGCCTATATTTCTTAACAAAGAAAAAAAAAGTCGGCGCACAAACAAGCTTGCGTTATATATCTTTATTTACCTTATTTACCTTTATTCCATCCTTTCTAATCGCATTTTTTTCTTTATTCATTTTTAATTACGGACTTGAAAATTTTTTTAATAAACAAATTAACAAAGCAGTAAATAGCTCATATGATGTTGCTAAAAGCTATTCGGAACAAAATAAAAAAACAGTCGCATCTGATGTTTTGTTAATGAGCGTTGGATTAAATAGAGCTTCATCCTTATACTACTCATCTCCAGAACGGTTTAAAAATATCGCGAGATCTGAAAAATTATTAAGAAGAGTAGATGATGTTTTCTTAATTGATAGCTCTTCTAATATCATATTTTATGACTCGAATAATATTAAAAGCTTTATAGAACCCTCAGAAGAAGAAATTAACAAAGCTATTGAAGGTGAGCTGGTATTAATTCAGAATAATATAGACAGCAAAACATCAGCAATGATCAAATTAAATAGTTTAATTGATACTTATTTATTTATTTCTAGAAATATTGACCCTGAAATTATTAAGTACTTAAGTGAAACAGAACAGGCTGTTAATTTTTTTTATACAATAGAAAATAAACAATTAGGTATAAAAATTACTTTTGCAATTATTTATATTATCGTTGTGACTCTTCTTTTGTTTATCTCAATTATTATAGCTATTGCCTTTGCAGATAAACTTACAAGACCTATAATTAATTTAATTACCGCCTCAAATAATATTAGTAAAGGTGATTTAGACAGTAAGGTTCCTGAGTCTAATACCGATGAAGAATTTTTGATGTTAAATAAAAATTTTAACAACATGATTGAAAGATTAAAAAAACAACAAAATAAGTTGTTAATAGCAGAGCGTTATTCTGCTTGGGAAAGTGTAGCGAGAAAGCTTGCCCACGAAATAAAAAATCCATTAACACCCATACAGTTGTCAATCGATAGACTTCAAGAAAAATTTTATAAAAAAATTACTGAAGGACAAGATGAATTTACAAAATATTTATCTACAATTAATAGACAAATTAAAGACATAGAAGGTTTAGTCAATGAGTTTTCAAGTTTTGCAAGAATGCCAAGTCCAATCTTTAAAAAAATTGAAATATATTCTATTGTTAAAAGAGCCGTAGATTTTTATAGAATGTCATCTAAAAATGAAATTTCCCTTAAATTAATAGAAAAAAAATTGATAATTAACGGAGATGAAGAGCAGTTGTACAGAGTTTTCATGAATATTTTAAAAAATGCAGAGGATTCAATTACTGAAAAAAAAGAAAAAGATAGGCTTTTCAAAGGTAATATCAATATAGAAATTAATGACAATAACGACTATATAAACGTTACATTGGTTGATAATGGAGTAGGTATAAACGATATTTCTAAAATAATGACACCATACTTTACAACAAAAAAAGAAGGAACAGGTCTGGGACTTCCTATAGTAAGTAAAATTATAAATGAGCACAAATCTGAATTGATAATTTCTAATAACAACCCAGGTGCAAAAGTTTTAATTATATTTCCAAAAATCAATTAAATGAAAACAGAAATTTTAGTAATTGACGACAACGCAGATATACGTTTTTTAATTTGCAGTATTTTAGAAGAAAAAGGTTATACTATAAGAGCCGCTGCAAATTATGACCAGGCAATCAATGAAATAAACACAAAGTTACCAAATTTAGCTATCGTAGATATTAAATTAGACAAAAGTGACAAAGATGGAATTGATTTATTAAAATTATTAATGGCTAAGGATAAGTCTTTACCAGTGATTATGATTTCAGGCCATGCCAATGTTCAGGTAGCTGTAGAAGCAATAAGATTTGGAGCGTACGAATTTGTTGAAAAACCATTTTCTTCAGAAAAATTATTAAATTATGTAAAAAGAGCCTTAGAGGTCACTCACGTAAAAAAAGAAAAAAATAATGCAGAAAATAAATTATTTCACTCATTTGATCTTATTGGAAAAAGTGATGAAGTTTTAAAAATTAAAAAAACTATAGAAAAGTTAGCAGCTGCCGAAAGTAGAATCTTAATTACAGGTCAAACTGGTACAGGCAAAGAACTTATCGCTAGAAAAATTCATAAAAAGTCTTTAAGAGCTGATAATCCTTTTATAGTTTTTAACGCTGCCTTACTGCAAGAAAAAAAATATGAAAAGCATTTATTTGGTGAAGAATATGAAAATGGCAATATTGATTACGGCGTTCTAGAAAAAGCTAATAACGGCACTCTACTTTTAGACGAAGTCTCAGAAATACCTTTTGATATACAGTTAAATATTTTAAGGACTCTTATTGATCAAAAATTTAAAAGAATTAATGGCACAAAAGATATTAGCGTAAATATTCGCATTATTTCATCTACGTCAAAAAATTTAAAAAAACTTATCGAAGAAAAAAAATTTAGGGAAGATCTTTACCACAGATTAAACGTTGTTCCTCTGTTTATCCCACCATTGCAATCAAGAACAGAAGACATCCCTTTATTAATAAAATATTTTAAAAATAAAATTGCTGAAATTAACGGTGTACAAGAAGCTGAAATAGATGAAAATAACGATTTATTGTATAGCTATGATTGGCCAGGTAATATTAGAGAATTAAGAAACTTAATAGAGAGAGTAACAATACTTTCAATTCATGAAGATAAAAAAGACACCAATAAGTTGCTTACAGATATTCTGAGAGAAAACCCAACATCATTAAGCGAGAATAGCAATACGCTGAAAAATACTTTAGCTTATCCCCTTAAAGAAGCTCGGGAACAGTTTGAAACAAACTATTTAGTTAACCAGTTGAAAAAAAATAACGGAAATATATCTAAAACAGCTGATTTTATAGGTATGGAAAGATCAGCTCTGCATAGAAAATTAAAATCTTTAGGTATAAAAGGTCTCAATTAATCATGAATATAATTATATGTGGGGCCGGCAAAGTTGGCTTTTCAATAAGTAAACAGTTGTCTGCGCAAGGTCACTCTATCACTGTAATTGATCAATCATCTGAAGATATAAAGAAAATAAATGAAACTCAGGATGTGAAGGGAGTAGTTGGCAGAGCAACTTTTCCCACAGTTTTGGAGAATGCCGGAGCAGCTAATACTGACATGATTATAGCCGTAACAAAAAATGATGAAACCAATATGATTATTTGTCAGTTGGCACATAGCCTGTTCAACATTAATAAAAAAATAGCAAGAATTAGATCTAAAGAATTTTTAGAGGGTAAATGGAGCAAACTTTATAACAAATCTAATTTGCCGATAGATGTAATTATTTCTCCCGAAATGGAAGTGGCAAAATCCCTTTTTAGAAAATTAGAAGCTCCGGGGGCGCTTGACAATGTACCGTTTGCAGATGATAAAATTAAAGTCTTAGAAATTGCAGTAAAAAAGAACTGTCCCGTTATTAACATATCTTTAAAAAATTTAACTGAAAAATTTCCGGATTTTAAAGCTAATATTCTTGGAGCAGTTAGAAAAGATAAATTTATTTTTCTAAAGAAAAATGATCAGCTGTTAGAAGGAGATAAAGCATACGTAGTAGTTAGTACTGATCAACTCATACAGATTTTGAAAGCTTTTGGGCACGAAGAAAAAACTGCTAAAAAAATACTTATTGTTGGAGGGGGATATATTGGTTTAAATTTAGCAAAGCTATTAGAAGCAAACTTTGAAGGCGCTAGAGTTAAAATAATAGAAAAAAACAAAGAAAGAGCTGAGCTTATTGCTACCGAACTAACTTCTTCAATTATAATTTGTGGCGATGCTCTTGATGAAGAAATACTTAAAGAAGCTAACATTGAAGAAACTGAAACAATACTAGCATTAACCAATGATGATGAAGATAACATTATGGTTTGTGTATTAGCGGAAAAATACAGTCCTACAAAACGTACTATCGCTATAGTGAATAAATCAAACTATAGTTTATTACAAAAATCATTAAATATTGACGATTTAGTAGATCCACGTATGACAACAGTATCTAGAATAATGGAACATGTTCATAAAGGAACAATCGAGACTGTTTATTCTTTACTTGATGGTGAGTATGAATTTATTGAGGCTGAAATTTTAGAAAAATCTGAACTACTTAATAAATCTATAAAGGATTCAAACTTACCTGACCACATAAGAATAGGAGCTGTTTTACGAAAAGGAAAAGTTTCTATACCTAGATCTGATTTTATATTTGAAAAAGATGATCTTGTTGTATTTCTTGCTAAAAGAGAACTATTACAAGAAGTAGAGAGCATATTTAGATTAAGTTCTATATAGAAATGAATTTTAAAGGCATTTCTCACTATCTGTACTTATCATGTTATCCTGTAACTGTTCTATCTTTTTTTAATATTTTATATTGCTCTTATTTTGATCATTATTTAAATTTAGATTCTTACTTACTAACATTGGCTGTTTCATTTTTGTTTGCTTTAATTTTTTATTTTATAAGCAGGAATGCAGAAAAAAATATTAAGTTTTTTGAACAATTACTACTAGTATTTTTGGTCTATTTTTTTGTTTCTCTCTTAATCTCTATTCCATATTATTTTAGTTATTATCAATTAACATTTATAGACTCATTTTTTGAGGCTATTTCAGGCTTAACAACCACAGGGTTTACTATTTTTACTAATGTTAAATTTTTAGACCCAACACTGATTATTTGGAGATCTTCATCACATTGGATTGGGGGTCTATTTTTCTTAATTTTTTTAATACTTATTTTTTCAAATTTTAAAAATGAATATAAATTAACGCACTTAGTTTACAATCCAGACAAAGCAAATAATCTTTTTAAAGACACAAAAAAGATAATAATAAAAGTTTTTTTTCTTTATATCTTTTTAACTAGTTTAATTTTTATATTGTTTACATTGTCTGGTATTAGACTTTTTAATAGTTTTAATCTTGCGATGACTATTAGTTCTACAGGTGCTTTTTTACCAACTAATGACTTGTCTGATCTCATTAAGACGCCTGTTCAAAGTATTATTCTTACTATCGCTTTAACATTTTCAGCTTTAAATATTTATTTTTTTTATAGTCTATTTGCAAATTTAAACACTATTAAAAAACACTACGAAGATATTGCGATCTTATTAATAGCAATTTTTTTTAGTTTAATACTTTTTTTTTCAATTGGGGGCACCACCTTTATAAATATTTTTACAAATGTTGTAAGTAGTTTAAGTAATTCAGGATTAACGTCTTATAATCCACCTCAAAATTTTTATTTATTTTTTATTTTTTTAACAATTATTGGAGGCTCTGTTCTATCGAATTCTTCAGGAATTAAATTTATAAGAATATATATACTTTTTAAATCATCAGTTCTTGAGATTTTTAAACTTGTTTCTCCCAACATTGTTCTCGATCAAAACATTTTAAAAACTGAACACAAAATTAATAACGAAAGTATGAATTTATCTTTTTTAACCTTCATTTGTTTTTTTATAAGCGTTTTTTTATTATCTAGTACTTTATCAGCAGGAGGTATTAATTTTGAAAACTCTTTTAAATTGTCAATTTTAACTATTACAAACACGGTAGACTCCAGTTTGTATGGACTACAAGAAATAAATTTTTCTAATTTATTAACAACATCTAAATCTTCTTTAATTTTATTTATGGTAATAGGAAAAATTGAGTTAATATCTATTTTTTTACTTATCAAAAAAGTTATTAGCAGGAATTAACATTATGTCTAAAATTGTTATAATTGGAGCAGGTGCAATGGGAACAGCCTTTTCCATTCCATGTCTTGACAATAATCATGATGTTAGCATCGTAGGAACACATTTAGAAAATGATTTTATTGATACGATACTTAAAAATAAAAGATTACATTCGGGTCTTAATGCAAGCATTCCAGAAACAATAAACCTAATTAAATTTGAAAATTTTGATACAATTTTAAATTCAAGCGTAGATTTAATAGTTCTAGGTATTAGTTCAAAAGGTATTGAATGGGTTTCAGATCAACTTCATCGTGTTTATAAAGACAAGAAACTTCCTAATTTGCTTATGCTTACGAAAGGTTTAAGTATTCATGAAAATAAATACGAATTACTAGTCGATAAATTAGAAAGATTACTTTTTACAAAAGGAATTAAAGAAATAAATATTTCTGCAGTAGGCGGCCCATGTTTGGCTACAGGTTTGATGAACAAGGTGCATAGCAGTGTAGTTATTGCAAATAAAGATATTACAGTAGCTAAAAAAATTGCTGCCTTATTAAACACTAACTATTATCACACATCTTTCTCTGACGACTTAAATGGGGTTGAAGTTTCTGCTGCTATTAAAAATATATTTTCAATGGCAGTGGGCGCAGCAAAAGGTCTTTGTAGTAATAATATTTCTGATGATATTAGAGAAAAGAATTATTTAAATACAGCTTCAGCATTAATTAAACAATCAATTCAAGAAATGGAAATTTTTGTAGAACATTTAAAAGGAAAAAAAGAAACCGTTAAAGGTTTAGCAGGGCTTGGAGATTTATACGTTAGTTCTGGCGGAGGTCGAAATAGTTTAATGGGTTCATATATAGGTGAAGGCATGATATTTTCTGAGGCAAAAAAAATAAAGATGCCAAAAGTTACAGTGGAAGGTGCAGATTTAGCACTCGAAATTGGTAAAAAAATAAATGAGGATTTTAATAAAGAAAAGCTGCCTTTAATGCTCGGAATGATTAATGCTATACTTGAAGATAAAAAATTAGAATTAGATTGGCAACATTTCAATTAACAATGAAAATTGATAAAAATTTTATCATCTCAATAGATCAAGGAACAACATCAAGTAGAGCCATACTTTTTAATCTAAAAGGTCAACCTATTTACTCTTCACAAAAAGAATTTACTCAATATTTTCCAAAAAGTGGATGGGTAGAGCATGATCCAGAGGAGATATGGACCACAACAAAAAAAACATTAAACGATGTTATAAAAAAAAGCAAAAAAATTAAAGGTAATATCTTAACTATTGGAATTACTAACCAACGAGAAACTACAGTTTTGTGGAATAAAAAAACAGGTAAACCTGTTTATAATGCAATCGTTTGGCAGGATCGTAGACAAGAAGAATTCTGTAGGAAGCTTAGAAAGCAAAATAAAGAAACGCTTATCTTTAATAGAACCGGTCTTTTAATAGATTCATACTTTTCAGGTATAAAAATTAAATGGATATTAGACAATGTTCCGCTGGCTAAAAAGTTAATGAAGAAAAAACAATTACTTTTTGGAACAATTGATAGTTTTTTAATTTGGAGACTTACAAGAGGAAAAGTTCATGCAACTGATGCAACTAATGCAAGTAGAACTATGATCTATAATATTACTAATAATAAGTGGGACGAAACTATTCTTAAAATTCTTAAGATTGATAAAAGTATTTTACCTATTGTTAAAGATTGTGCTGACGATTATGGATTAACTCACCCCTCAATTACTGGAAAATCAATTTCTATTAGCGGTGTAGTAGGTGATCAACAGTCTGCATCTATCGGTCAATGCTGTTTTGAACCAGGTTCATTAAAAAGCACATATGGTACGGGTGCTTTTGTCCTTCTAAATACTGGATCTAAAATTATTTATTCGAAGAATAGGCTACTCACTACTATTGCATACAGAATAAAAGGTAAGACTACTTATGCAATGGAAGGGTCAATCTTTATTGCAGGTGCAGGCGTACAGTGGTTAAGAGATAAACTAAATTTTATCAAAAAAGCATCTGAAACAGAAAATATTATTAAATCCTTAAAAGATAACAAAGGTGTCTATCTTGTTCCAGCGTTCACAGGACTAGGAGCCCCTTATTGGGATGCAAATGCGAGAGGTGTTTTGAGCGGCCTCACTAGAGACACGGGCCCTAAAGAAATTATTAGAGCAACTATAGAATCAGTTGCCTATCAGACATATGATTTATTTGAAGCAATGAAACATGATGGGTTAAGACCAAAACTTGTTAAGGTTGATGGAGGTATGGTAATGAATAACTGGTTTTCACAGTTTTTATCCGACATTGTCGATATAAAAGTATTAAGACCAAAAGTTAAAGAGACTACGGCTTTAGGAGCTGCTTTTATGGCCGGACTACAAATTGGTGTCTATAAATCTTTAAAAGATATTTCTAAAAATTGGCACATAGATAAAAACTTTACTCCTAAGATTAATTCTAAAACAAGAAATCAATTAGTCAAAGGTTGGTCTACAGCGATTAAGAAAACATTAACAAAAACAATCTAAGATTGTATTAATTTATTATTACCCCTAATTTATACCGCTAAATCCGCTGTACAAATATGCATAGATAAGCTTTAATTAAGTCATCAAAGAAGTAAATCGATAAACTAACTACAACAAAGGAAAAATATGTTTAATAAACTAAAAACTATTATTGCCGTTGCAGTTACTTACTCATTAGTAATTTCATCTGCATATTCTGATGCAATTACTGACTTAGCAAAAGGTGAGTTTAGTCTTTCAACAATTTCTGAAAAAGAAAGAATTAAAGAACTAAAATGGTTTCAAGGAGCTGCAAAGCCGTTCAAAGGAATGTCTATTAAAGTAGTTTCTGAAGGAATACCAACTCACGTTTATGAGTCTAAAGTTCTTACAAAGGCTTTTGAGGATGTAACCGGTATAAAAGTAACACACCAAATAATTGGTGAAGGTGATGTTGTTATGGCTGTGCAAACACAAATGCAAACTAATGTTAGTATTTATGATGCATACGTTAACGACTCAGATTTGATTGGTACGCACGCGCGTATGCAACAAGCTGTAAACCTAACTGACTGGATGAAAGGTGAAGGTAAAGATGTTACTTTACCAACTTTAGATCTTGGAGACTTTATTGGACTACAATTTACAACTGGTCCAGATGGAAACCTTTATCAACTACCAGACCAACAATTTGCTAATCTTTATTGGTTTAGAAAAGATTGGTTTGATAGACCTGAAATTAAAAAAGCATTTAAAGCTAAACACGGATATGAACTAGGTGTACCAGTTAATTGGTCTGCTTATGAAGATATCGCTGATTTCTTTTCAAACGATGTAAAGAATATAGACGGTGTTAGAATATATGGTCATATGGATTACGGTAAGAGAGCTCCTGACTTAGGTTGGAGAATGACTGACGCTTGGCTATCAATGGCTGGCGGTGGAAGTCCTGGATTACCTAATGGAGTACCGGTAGACGAATGGGGAATAAGAATGGAAAAAGGTTCTTGTAACCCTGTTGGAGCTTCTGTAACAAGAGGTGGAGCTACTAACGCACCTGCTGCTGTTTACGCAATTAGAAAATGGGATGAATGGTTAAGAGCTT
>Ga0307488_10000052_pt1 | contig 84031 bp, 120 predicted proteins | sample SB02metaG_FD_202248 | JGI IMG/M metagenome (GOLD analysis project Ga0307488, IMG submission 202248) | Sea-ice brine microbial communities from Beaufort Sea near Barrow, Alaska, United States - SB 0.2 | ecosystem: Environmental > Aquatic > Marine > Coastal | place: USA: Alaska | collected...
GCCCCTCTGTTCCTCCTAATGGATTCACTATCACTGAGTTTGTCGTTGGGTTCGGACTGAGGGATTGCCCCCCGTTGGTCACGTTTGTTCCCGATACTGAATATTGCCATCCTGTTGCATAATCTATTGAGTTAATCGTTTCAGTCACCTTTGATGTTGTCTCTGTGTGACTCGTCATTGAGCCCTGGGTGAAGTTTGGAACCACCGGTACGGCCAGGGCAGCGGCAGGAATAAGACTTACTCCCACCGCAGACATCACAATATATATGATTGTCTTTCCAGAAGTCATGATTTCTGACCTCCATTTATTTAGTGTATAATTGTGAGTTCACTAACAAATTGTCCGGTAGCATTTGTACCAGCACCACCAGCCGTTAAAGTAATAGCACCAGTAGTTCCGAGAGTACCAGCTAGACTACCAGCAGTTCCTGCTGTTGTAGATGTAATGTTACCGAAGTTTTCTACATCACCAACAGTGACTGCTGCTGCTGGGATTGCATCACCTGCCGTATAAGACTGAGAGAAACTAAAAGCATTTCCCGCAGTATTTTGAGTGGCAGCAATTGTACCCGGAGCATAAACTCCACTACTAATTGCGCCAGTAGAAATTGTATTGACTGTTGTTCCGTCAGTAGTATCTACGCCGTTGCCTGAAATACTGAAAGTTGAACCAAGTCTTGTGACATTGGTTGCAGCAGCATCAACGGTTAGTTGAACACTGGAAGATAATTTATGTGTAAGGGCACCTGCATTTGCTGCTGGTGCTGTCATCAGTAACATTATGAAAGGTAGAAACCTATTCATAGATAAACCGATAAGGGTATGTATAGGTATTTAGAAGCAAAAATCCTTGACAAGACCTTTAAATACATGTAGACTCTTGTTTGTCAGGTTTGATGGGACATCTTAGTAGCTTGACGAACATTATAGAGTATGCTATACTCTAATGGTTGAGAAATCAACTGCGGTAACCTCCTTGGTGGTTCAGGGTTAGCGGCGATAGGAACTACCACTTGGGCTCATAGTTAAGCGGATATAACCACCGCCTTCTAAGCGGTTATCCCAGGTTCGATTCCTGGTGAGCCTGTTGGTTTTACTATATAAATTAAAAAAACGTCGTAATGAAAATCTTTTTAGACACCGCTGATGTACATGCCATCAGAGAGTATTTTGATACTGGTCTGGTAGATGGTGTAACTACTAACCCTACATTGATTGCAAGGAGTGGTTGTAACCCTGAGGTTGTATATCAACAGATTAAAAATATTGGTGTCAAGGATATCAGTATGGAGGTGATGGGTACTGAGAGTGAGATGTATATTGAAGGACATAGACTCGCCCATAAGTTTGGTGATGTTGCAACCATCAAAGTACCAATGACCCGTGAGGGATTGGGAGCCTGTAAGAGATTATCTGAACAAGGGATTTCAGTTAATGTCACACTGATCTTCTGCGCTGCTCAGGCAGTCCTAGCAGCAAAGGCAGGGGCAACATATGTCTCACCCTTTGTAGGACGCTTAGACGACCAGTCAGTAGCAGGTCTGGAAGTTGTACGTTCTATCTCTGAACTATATCGTATTCATGGAATCAAAACTCAGATTCTTTCTGCTTCAATCCGTAGTGTTCAACGTGCTATTAGATCTTGGTACAATGGTGCTCAGATTTGTACAATGCCACCAAAAGTATTTGATCAAATGTACGATCACATTCTCACTGACAAGGGTATGGAAATCTTTGAGAAAGATGCAAAAGATATAAATTTTGTATGATGCAAGTAGTGCATCGCAAGTCTCACTTTACACCAGCGTCTGTTTGTGTAGAGTGGGAAGATGTTATACATAAAATATCTGACGGATTTAAAACAGATACCTGTATACTCATTGACGAAGGGAGATTGTATAAGGGGTCACCAACTTTTGTCTGCCGCAATAATTTTTATCCCGGATCGATTAAGAAAGTATTTGATTCTGTAAAAGAATATGATAACCTTCACATTTACGTTTCTTTCAGTGAGACTAGTAACTGCTTTGGTAGTCACTGTGATGACGTTGATGTACTGATAGTTCAGTCAGTCGGAGAGGTGTCATATGAATTTGAAAACAGTCAAATTATTAGAGTAAAACCGGGACATAGTTTGTTCATACCGGCCGGTGTCTATCATAAACCAATTGTACATGGTCCAAGGATTACACTTAGTTTCAATAAATGAATCATGATTACTGTAAGATGTAAAGATTGTAACGTAGAGTTACATGAAAGCACCAAGCTTCAATGCTGTGGATGCCCAAATATGACCACACTGAGAGGTGATAAGGTGTCAGCAGTTGATTTAAGTAAAGTTTTATTAATTAATTCTGAAAAAAGTGTAAATAATCAGGATGTCCTGACAAATCAGGACTTACAATACCAAGAGGATCGACGCAAACGCAAGATCCGTAAACTTAACTTCGAGGTACGATGATTAATTTGGACGCCCGTTACCATCACTACCTGGATGGAAAGACAAAATTTTGTATCAACAATGTCTGTGAATCAGTGTTGGGATATGGGTGGACAGATGATGGAAAGGAAATAACTGGATACTATGTTCAGACAGAAAATCGTAGGCTTTTTTATAATTTGAATGAGCAGTTTATTTACATGAAAGAGATGGCATCTATATAAGATAAAAAGATTCATGGAAATTACTATTGCAGAGTTTCGTGCAAACTATGATGAGTATATGAGACGTATGGCAGAGGGAGAAGTATTTGCCATTACCGATATAGAACAGAATGCAGACTCTTTATATGAACCACTCGAAGACAACAGAGCAATTCCAATTGACATTGAGAGAGCGTCCTTCTAGGGTTGACAGGTTCTCTTTTTTACTGTAAAATACTAAGGCAAATCAAAAGACCAATGTCTGTCTCCGAAAAGTTTCGTAAGTATCTTCCCCTTCTAGAAGAGACCGTGGAAGGATCTGTTTTTCTTGATCTTAAAAATCCTAAGCTCTACAAGAAAATTGTTAGGTATTATGCTAATGAAGGAATACAATTCTACGATGATGCTAATGACTATGGCACATTAGTCAAATGTCTAGCACAAGACCTGGGGAAAAACTGATGAACGATCTAGATTCTAAGTCAGTTGCCTCAACAAAAACCATTGTTATTCACGAAAGATTTCCTTATCGTTTTGTACAAAGGGGTTATATTCAACTCAACGGTCTTCCTGATCTGCGTTTGCAGAAAGCAAATGAGTATACTAAAACCTACTCAGACATCTATCTGTTCGACAATGCAGATCAGTTGCTTTTAGCAATTGAAGACCCTGAATATCCCAAGTGGTTAGATCCGCAAGGTGGGCCTTGTTATGTTACAGACTCGGTAGGTCGTTACTAAATAGAAAAGTAGAAAACACTTTTGTCAAAATGTCTCAACAATTTAACTCAGGAAAAGCAGCTAAGTCTGCATCCGGTGCAGCAATGTCAAAGTATGATGTTGAAGTTGAATCTAGACTCCAAGCACTAGAATCAAAGGCACATGCAAAGTGCGATGGCGGTGGTGCTGGGATCACTCCTGAACTTGCTGCTAAAATTGAAGAACTGTATGATTGGTATCAATATGCAAAAACTAATATCTGATTAGGATACGGTTTCTTGCTTCCGTGTAAAGAGCAAGTGGTGCGCTACATCCGCTTAGTTTCCTAATTCTATTTAAAAATTAGGTGGCGAGCATATTACGAATTGAACCATAAAATGCAAAAAGTATACTGTATTGTGATGACTCGCAATGATGATCTCATCATTGAGCACTGGGTCAAGAAACATATCAATGTTTTTGATAAAATTTCTATTGTAGATGGATCTGATGGTGATTTCACACAGAGAGTGTGTGAAAAGTATGGTATCTTGTATACCAAAGACCCGGAACCTACCGAGGAAAAACCATTTCATGAACAGTATTTGCGTGAAGCAGCGTTCAATTTGTTGAAACCCTATCTGACACCTGGTGATTGGATAGCTTGTTTCATGCCCGATGAGTGGGTCTATCATGACCCAAGAGAGATTGTTGATATGGTTCCTGGTGCATTTCATAATGTGATTGCATGGAATCAACTTAACATTCTCCCTCACCCCTCAGAGAAAGAAAAATATTTAAAGGGTATTGAGGAAGGAACATATAATCCTACCGAAGTGTTTAGACATTTTTGGCATAGAGACAACAATAAAACATGTTGTGAACCTAGAATGTTTAGGTATTCGGGTGATGAGGTTTGGACTCATCAAATTCCCTGGTCTGACAATGCGGTTGCTGGTAGAATTCAACCGATTAATAGAGATAATATTGCAAAGATTAAACCAACATACTTCCACTACAAGGTTTTTGATCTTGACCCTACCAAATATAAGGATGATGGGTTCGGTCACTTTGAAAAGAGTAATCTAAATACTGGCATCGGATATGGTAAAGGCATGTCCGAAAGAAAAATTGAATCTATCGAAGATTTATTTTTTGATGAAGATAATATCTACTGTAACTTAGGAACTGATGATGATGGCGGAAATTACCTTCATGGGTATTGCGTCAGGATCAGTGATGATGGTATAATTCCAGAAGAGAATTACAACACAGTTGGTAATGATGAGGACGTTAGGTTAATTGTATGAAGAGAGCACTAATTACAGGAGTGACTGGGCAAGATGGTTCTTACCTTGCTGAGTTGCTTCTATCAAAGGGATATGAAGTGCATGGAATCAAACGAAGGAGTTCTTCTTTCAATACTGATCGTGTAAATCATATCTTTAACACAAGCAAAGACTTCACCATGCATTATGGTGATCTGACTGATGCAACAAATCTCATCCGAATCATTCAATTGGTTCAACCTGATGAGATCTACAATCTTGGAGCTCAGAGTCATGTAAAAGTGTCATTTGAAACACCAGAATACACTGCTAATAGTGATGCTATCGGCACTCTTAGGATACTTGAAGCTTTGCGTATCCTTGGTATGCAGAACAAGGTAAAGTTCTACCAGGCATCAACATCTGAGATGTATGGTTTGGTGCAGGAGAACCCTCAGTCTGAGACAACTCCTTTCTATCCACGGTCACCTTATGGTGTAGCAAAATTGTATGCTCACTGGATTGTAAAAAATTACCGTGAGTCCTATGGTATGTTTGCCTGCTCTGGTATCTTGTTTAATCATGAGTCTCCTCGTCGTGGTGAGACATTTGTGACTCGTAAGATCACCCGTGACCTTACCCGTGTGAACATGGGCATGTTGAAGACCCTTAAACTGGGTAATCTGGATGCTAAACGTGACTGGGGACATGCAAAAGATTATGTCCGTGCCATGTGGTTGATGTTGCAACAGGATAATCCTGATGACTATGTGATTTCCACTATGCAACAGATCACTGTTCGTGAGTTTTGTGACCTGACTGCCAATGAACTTGGAATGTCACTTTATTGGCAGGGTAAAGGAGTCAATGAATACGCTGTTGATGTCAAAAGTGGAAAGAAAGTTATTGAAGTGAGTCCCCGTTACTTCCGAGATGCTGAGGTAGAGACTCTTCTTGGAGATTCTACCAAGGCACGTAAAGAACTTGGGTGGTATCCTGAGATAACTATCGAAGAGATGGTCGGAGAGATGGTAAGGAAAGACGTTGATTTTGCAAATCGTGAGGAATACCTAGCAAAAGGAGGGTTTAGTCGCTATGCATACGACTGATAATATTTTTGTTGCTGGTCACAAAGGTCTTGTGGGATCAGCAATTGTTCGTTCTTTACGAGAGCAGGGATACAAAAATGTATACTACATCCCACATCGAGACCTTGATCTTAGGGATGAAGATCTGACTTATGAATTTTTTAAGAAGACCAAACCAGATTATGTATTTCTAGCAGCTGCAAAATGTGGTGGTATTAAAGATAATATCAATCATCCTGTTCAGTTTCTCCAAGATAACTTGAAGATTCAGAACAGTGTTATTTCTGCTGCCCACAAAGTAAAAGTTAAGAAACTTTTGTTCCTTGGATCTGCTTGCATCTATCCAAAACAATGTGATCAACCAATCAAAGAAGAGTATCTCCTCTCTGGATACTTGGAACCGACTAACGAAGCATATTCTATTGCTAAGATTGCTGGTATCAAACTATGTCAAGCATATAATAAACAGTATAACACTAATTTTATTTGTGCTCAACCATCGAATGTCTATGGTCCTATGGATAATTTTAATCCAGAGACCAGCCATGTGATTGCTGGATTGCTTCATAGATTTCATCTTGCAAAACAATCTAAATCGGAATCGATTGAATGTTGGGGAACTGGATCAGCAAGACGTGAGTTTGTTTATGTTGAAGATCTTGCAGATGCTTTGATTTTTCTCATGAAGAACTATGATGATAGTGAGATTATAAACGTTGGTGTTGGACGTGATATTTCTATCAAAGAGCTTGTCGCACACATCGTGGATGTGGTAGAATATGAGGGTGGAATTAAATGGGACACCAGCAAACCTGAGGGTATGAAACAACGTCTTCTTGACACCAGTAAATTGAATACTCTCGGGTGGAAACCCAAAATTAGTTTGGATCGCGGTCTTTATCTGACCTATGAATACTTTAAATTGGAGAATAAGTGATGTATTGGCCTTTGATGGAGAACACGATCACATTTTCTGATCGTGTCAAGATGGCAGCATTTGTAATGACCACAGGTCGGTTCACAAATGGACCACAAGTTCGTAAGTTTGAAAAGCAATGGTCTGAATGGTTGGGAGTCAATCATTCCTTGTATGTTTCTAGCGGTAGCACTGCTAATTCTTTGATCATTGAATCTGTCAAAGAGTATTATGGATTGAAGAACGGTGACAAAGTTCTTGTTCCTGCTACTACCTGGATGACCAATGTCGCACCTGTAATTCAAGCAGGTCTGCAACCTATCTTCTGTGATATTAACCTACGCAATTTTTCTTTTGATGTTGATGAGTTGCAGTATGTTGCTGATCAACACCCAGACATTAAAGCAGTCTTTGTTACTCACCTGATTGGTCTTTCTGCACCACTAGAAACTATTCGTAGTATCTTCCCTGATGCTTTAATCCTAGAAGATGTATGTGAATCTCATGGGGTAGAAGGTCCACATGGCGAAAAACGTGGTAGTAATTCTATTGCTTCCTCATTTAGTTTTTACTTTGGACATCACATGACCACCATCGAAGGTGGCATGGTATGCACAAACAATACTGAACTTTATGAAGTGATGAGACTAAAACGTAGTCATGGTATGGCACGTGAGGGTTCACCTGGTTTCTTTGATGAGTATAAGAAAGCGAATCCGGATATTGATCCAGCATTTTTGTTTATGACTGATGGATTCAACTTCCGCAATCATGAAATTTGTGCTGTTCTGGGACAGGCACAACTCAATCGATTGGATGAGAATATCAAAATTCGTAGAGAAAATTATCAGTATTACTACGATACCCTTCTCTATCCATCTCTGAGCAGCTACATGATTCCTGAGTATCAAATCAAGAATAGTAGTTTTTCATTCCCAATCATTCCTATTGAAGGTAATATAAAACTATTAAAGGCATTGCTCCGTAAGAATGAAATTGAGTATCGCCCTATTATCAGTGGTAATTTGTTACGTCATCCTGCATTTAAGAAATATAGTTTATGCACTGGACGTGAAAAATCTAACGTAGATTATCTCCATGAGAATGGATTGTATGTTGGTAATAGTCAGTTCGTTAATTTTCAACAAATTGATAAACTTAAAACTATCATGGAAGAAGTAAGTGTGTAAGGTATATCTTGCGGGTCCCATAGAGGGATGTACTGATGATGAGGTGCTTGTATGGAGACAGTCAGCAACTCTTTCACTGGGAAATGGTATCAAAGCAATTTCTCCTGTTAAAATTGACAGTACCTTTGCTTCTGCTATTATCACACAAAATAAGTATGATGTAGCAGAGTGTGATGTTACACTTGCATACCTTCCAAAATGTATCAGCGACAGACGTTGTTCTTATGGAACAATTTGTGAGATTGCATGGGCTCATGCTCACAATAAACCAGTAGTAATTGTTTCGGATGATCCATACATTCATGAGCACCCTGTGATTCAACAGATTGGTGTTCATTTTGCTGAGTTAAATAATGCTGTTGAGTATATTAATCAATTGCTGAGTCAACATGTATGATGTAGAATGTACTGGTGGTTTATCATCGGATGGTCAATATAAAAAGAGAGTTCATATTGCATATGACTCCATTTCATTTAAACTTGAATGTGATTTAAATGTTTTGGTTCTATGTGAACCTCCATCTATTATTGACATTTCAGAACAAGTAAGAGAATACTATCAATCCTGGGATCTGATTCTGACATGGAGGGAGGATCTCCTTGATCTTCCTAACGCACGTAAATTTATTTTTGGATGTTGTTGGATTGATTGGAATACTTATCAAGATGTTGATAAATTAAAGACCATCTCCTTTAATACTAGCGATAAGGGATATGCACCAGGTCATCAACTACGACAACAGATATGGGAAGGTCTTGGAGATGTGGATAATCTGAATGGATTTTCCATTATTAAACATAGATCACCACCGCGAACACCGAACAAGAACTATTTGTTCGAGACTGCTAAATATCATATAGTCGTAGAGAACGAACAACGAAACAGCTGGATCACAGAGAAATTGATCGACTGTTTTGCCTCTAAGACCATTCCTATTTACTGGGGTGCATCCAACATCGGTGATTATTTCAACACCGATGGCATGATTATCTTTAATACCATCGAAGAACTTAAAGATATCCTTGACAATCTTGATGAAAAGATTTATGATAGTCATGTAGAAGTTATAACAGAAAACTATGAAAAGTCCAAGCAGTATTGGGATTTTCATGCTCGCGTAAGAAAAACTATTGAGGATTACATAGACAATCATGACTAAAACTGCACTTGTATGTGGTGCTGGTGGTTTCATCGGCAGTCACATGGTCCGTCGTTTGAAGAATGAAGGATACTGGGTACGTGGTGTTGATACCAAACGTCCAGAATACTCTGACACTGCTGCTGATGAATTTATTGTTGGCAATCTTACTGATCAAAAGTTTGTTGAGAGGGTAATTCTTTTCTCTGGTGAACAGGGCAACTTCTATCATCAAACTCCTGAAAATTTTCAAGAACCCTTTGATGAAATTTATCAATACGCTGCCGACATGGGTGGCGCTGGATATATTTTCAGTGGCGATAATGACTCTGAGGTCATGTATAATTCTGCCACAGTGAATCTGAATATCCTAAAAGCACAACTCGTTCTCAACCAAACGAAAGAAGTAAATAAAACCAAAATCTTTTACTCCTCCTCTGCCTGTATGTACCCTGAGTATGCTCAGGAAGAAACAGATAATCCTGGATTGAGAGAATCTGATGCATATCCTGCTGGTCCTGACTCTGAATATGGTTGGGAGAAGTTGTTCTCTGAACGTCTGTATCTGACGTTCAATCGCAACCATGGCATTCCTGTTAGGATTGCTCGCTTTCATAACATCTATGGTCCTGATAGCACGTGGGATGGTGGTAAGGAGAAGTCTCCTGCTGCTATGTGCCGTAAGGTTGCATATGCTGAGGATGGTGGTACAATTGAGGTATGGGGTGATGGTGAACAGACTCGTTCATTCCTCTTTATTGATGAATGTATCGAAGCCACCCGTCGCCTGATGAAGTCTGACTTCTTGGGACCTGTGAACATTGGTTCTGAGGAGATGGTATCTATTAATCATCTTGTTGAGACTGTTGCTAAGGTTGCTGGTAAGACCATCAATATTGAACACATTGATGGACCTTTGGGTGTACGTGGTCGCAACTCTAACAACGATTTAATTCGTGAGAAACTTGGATGGGATTTTAGCACTAGCCTAGAAGATGGTATTGCTCAGACCTTTGAATGGATTGAGGGTCAAATTGAACTTAAAAACAAAGAAGTATTTCACGTAGCAGTATGAAAACAGTAACTGTGCTTGGATCAAGTGGGCAAATTGGTGCCTACTTGACCACGTATCTTCGTGACAAAGGTTACAAGGTATATGAACATGACATTGTGAGAAGTCCTTTGGAAGATATGACATATTTTCCAAACCAAGTTCTTGAAAGAAAAATTGAAGACAGTGATTTTGTTTTCTTCCTTGCATTTGATGTAGGTGGATCACGTTATCTTGCTAAGTATCAGCATACGTTTGACTTCATTAACAATAACACTAGGTTGATGGCACAAACGTTTGGTTTTTTGGAGAAGTATAAGAAACCTTTCGTGTTTGCATCATCTCAGATGAGTAACATGAGTTACTCTCCCTATGGTGTATTGAAACGTGTTGGTGAATTGTATACTCGTTCATTGAAAGGACTTACTGTCAAGTTCTGGAACGTGTATGGTATCGAATATGATGAAGAGAAGTCTCACGTCATTACTGACTTCATTCGTAAGGGATTTGAGGTTGAAAATGGTGGCACTATTGAGATGTTGACTGACGGCACTGAGGAACGTCAGTTTCTTTACGCTGAGGATTGTTGTGAAGCACTTGAAGAAGTGATGAACTCCTTCTCCAACTTCAAGATCGATGATGAACTACACATCACATCGTTTAGATCTGAATCTATTAAAGATGTTGCTCAAATCATCATGGGACAATTCAACATGATTAATAAAGAAGTACACTTTAAACCAGCAGAAGCAAAGGATACTGTCCAACAAAACAAAAAGAATGAAGCAAACACTTATATCACTGGATGGTGGTTGCCGAAGACTACTATTCAACAAGGTATTGCAAAGGTCTTTAATCAAATGAGGGAAGAAAGAGAATGAGTATTGGATATAACGGACTAGGTAACAACGGCCGCCTAGGCAATCAGATGTTCCAGTATGCTGCTCTACGTGGTATTGCAGCACATCGTGGGTTTGATTTTATGTTCCCACCTCCATATGATAGTGTAGATAATTATGCTATTCATGATTGTTTTAAACTGACCAATGTCTCTGATAGAAACATTGGATTCCATCCTTCTGAGCAGTATGCACAAGAGGGACAGTTTCATTTCAATGAAGGGTTATATAATGAACTTCCTGATGGTGTAAACCTTTATGGTTTCTATCAGACAATGAGGTATTGGCAAGATATTGAGAACGACATTCGTCAAGACTTTGAGTTTAAGAAAGGTATTCTTGAACCATGCAAAGAAATGATGGAGAGTTTTGATCAACGTCCCATCATGCTACATGTTCGTCGTGGTGATCCTAATCTTGCAGACAAACGTGGATTCAAGTGGGCATATGTGAACCTACAAGATCAACATCCTGTTCAAACTCTGGAATACTATGAGCAGGCTCTGAGTAAGTTTGATGCAAATGTACCTGTCATTGTTTTCTCAGATTCTATTAACTGGTGTAAGGAGCAAGAGTTCTTCTCTGCTGATCGTTTTAATTTCTCTGAGTCTACTGAACAACATGAAGATGGTGCTCTTGTTCCTTTTGTTGATCTCTGTCTTATGTCTCTATGCGATGGTGGTATCACCGCTAATAGTTCACTATCATGGTGGGGTGGATTCCTTCAACAGGAACGTACTCGCCCTCTGGTATCCCCAGTAAACTGGTTTGGACCTGCATATGCAAGTCATGATACCAAAGATCTTATTCCTAGCAATCGTGATTGGATTAGATTATGAATAAAATTGCCGTTGTAACAGCATCAGTTGGTGCAGGTTTACCAATTGAGCAAAGTGTATTTGAAGGTGTAGATTATCACGCCTTCGTTGACCTTGATTCTGAAACGGAACTTCCTACTGAGACTATGTGGAGTTATCATGGTGTCCCACAATGGAGCATCGATAAGCAGTACATGGATCGTAGACATGCGAAGATTTTTAAGATTCTTCCTCATCTCTTTCTACCTGGATACGATTACTATATTTGGATTGACTCTACTCACATGGTTGGAATGAATCCCAACCAGATTATTGAGATGTATTTGAAGGATTCTGACATCGCATTGTTCAAACATCCTGAACGTGATTGTGTATATGATGAAGGAGATATTATTCAAGGAGTGAAGTTTGATAAAGGATATAATGTTCAGTCTCAAATGAACTTCTATGAATCAACTTCTTATCCTAGGAACAATGGATTGTATGAGTTGCCATGTAGAATCCAGAGAAACACTGGACAAATCCAAGCACTTATGCTAACCTGGTGGGAGTTGATCTGCAAGTATTCTTCTAGGGACCAACTGAGTCTTCCGTTTGCGATGACTCTACATGATATCACTCCTGCTATCATGCCTGGTAATGCGAATGGAATCATGCGTAATAGCATTCTTCCCCAGATTAGAAACTCAAATCACCGTAGAGTACACGACTTTTTTAATGTGTAGTTTCATTTTTTCAAGTAAAGAACCAACTTCTGATTCCAATCACTTAATGGTGCGCCGTGGTCCTGACACGACAAACCTGATTGAGGTCGGGGGTTATTTCTTTATGCATAACTTACTCAGTATCACAGGTAAGTTTACTCCACAGCCTTTTGTGGATGAAGAACGTGAAGTTGTAGTCGTGTACAACGGAGAGATCTATAATGCTCATGGATATGATAGCGACGGTAATATAATCATTCCTCGTTATTTCCAGTATGGGTTTCGAATGCCTAGACATTTGGATGGTGAATTTGCTATGTGTCTGGTTGACTATAAGAATCAAAAGATTATACTATCAACTGATGTGTTTGCGACTAAACCACTGTGGTGGTGTATAGAGGATGGTGAGATTGGTGTAGCTACATATGAGTCTGCGCTACTAGAACTTGGATTCAAAGAACCAAAGAAGATTCCTGCTAACACCAGAATGCTCATTGGGTTTGATACAAATATTAGGCAGTATTTTATTGAAGACAAAGGTACTTTGTTTGATTTTAATCTAGATCAAACAAAAAATTCTTTTGATGATTGGAACGAAGCATTTGCTAACTCTATTCGTAAGAGAACAGAAAACTGTCGTGAGAAGATCTTTATTGGACTATCAAGTGGGTATGATAGTGGATCCATTGCGTGTGAACTTCGTAATCAAGACGTTTCACATACTGCATATACTCTGACTGGAACTGAGAATCTTGAAGTTCTAAAAGCTAGACACGATCTTTTCAAGGAAGACTCTACACATAAAGTGTACACATTGCCTGAGCATGAGAGGGGATCTATTGTAAGTTACATTGCAAGAAATGTTGAACCATTTAAAAATACAATTCATTCTTCTTCATCCGATTACAATGAATATGGTATGGATATTGTTGATGATCATGGCGGCGGTTCTCTTGTATACGTTTGTGATAAAGCAATTAGAGATGGAAACAAAGTCTATCTCTCCGGTTCAGGTGCAGATGAAATCTTTTCGGACTATGGATTCGGAGGAGTAAAGAAGTATCAGCACAGTAACTTTGGTGGATTGTTTCCTGATGATCTAGAAACTATTTTTCCATGGGCATCATTCTATGGCAGTTCACAAGAGACATATATTGCAAAAGAAGAACATGTAGCTGGGTCTTTTGGTATTGAAACTCGATACCCATACCTGGATAAATATGTCGTGCAGGAGTTTCTTTCGCTCACTCCTGAGTTAAAAAATTCAAAATATAAGTCAGTTCTTTTTAATTACTTGACTCAAAATAATTATCCCTTCTGTGAAAACGAAAAGATTGGTTTCTGAAATGACAAATGAATTTAAAGATATTACCCCTGGTAATGGAATTCGCGCAGGTAAGTATGGTGGATGGAATTTCTCAACAGAAGAGAACTTCCAATTTAGTAACCTAGGAACAAACCTTCTTGCTCTATCTCGTATTGTAGATAAGTGTGGAGATAATAATACCTTTGTTGACCTTGGGGTTGACTTTGGTGTTTCTTCTCTATGCCTCACCTATGATTCTATTGAAAGGCACAATCAAGTTTACGGTATCGATACACAGTTCAAAAGAACTGGATTTGATCTTTGGGATTTCCCCAACTACAATATGATCGAAGGTGATAGTTCTAGTGTTGGAAAGCATTGGGATACATCTGAGTATGGTAAGGTAAAACTTTTATTTGTTGATTCGATTCATGTTGCAGCACAAGTAGCAACTGAACTTTATCATTGGTATCCTCACATGGAGGATGACAGTTGGATTGTTTTTCATGATACTAACTGGCCTGAGGGTATGCATGACTTAACATGGCACCCTAAGGTGCAAGAGTCTGGTATCAAATGGGATCGTCCTGAGATTGCTGTTGGACTGTTCTTTGGTATTACTGATCTCTTTGATCAGTATCGTAATCAAGGATTCAGGTACGAAGATGAATTTATCAGGGTTCGTCATCGTCCAGAGTCATGGGGATTGACCTCTGTTCATATCAAGAAGAAGAAAGATTATGTTTCTAACATTGACGCGGAAGACTGGAATAAGATCTTTGAAGATCGTAATGAAGTAATTTCATATTTCCAGAACGAACCTGATGCTTTTGTAATTGAGGACATTAGAAATAATGAGTGAGAATGTAAAACATATGCACATCTGTTGCGACGGTAGTTTTGGCAACAGATATAGTGGGTTGATTGGTGGACTTACTTTGGCAAGGTTATGTGGTCTACCAGCAACCATCAGTTGGCCTAGTACAAATATGTGTCGTGCTCTTTGGGATGATATCTTTGCTCCAAGGGAAAATGTAGTTGATTGGAGACTCAAAGAATTCTTTCCTCATGTAGAGAAGTATGATTTCTTGACTGTATCTGATCAGCATGTCGGTCTGTTTAGAGATCATGGTAATATGAGAATGGTTGATCCAGGCACTCTTACCTTGGAGCAAGCATGTATCTCTGTTGCTAATAGTCAGAAGAACATCTTCTACTACACACCATTGATCTATGATTGGTTGCCTGAGAATGAAGTTCGGAACACTATCCGAGAACTTCTATTCAACAAGGATATTATGGCAGTAGTTGCTAATTATCTTTCAAAAAATCTACAAGGTGGTTACTATGGTATTCATCTTCGCATGACCGACTTCAAAGGTATCGAAGATTTCGACGTTGATTTCTGGTATAATACTGTCGAAAAAGACACTCAAAATAAATTCTTTATTTGTTCAGATGATCCATCGACTGAGGCGCGTTTTAGCGGACTACCGAATGCTTTCTCTTATCCGAAAGAATACAAAACAGAAAAGTTCATTGAGGATGGAGATTGGCACCATCCGTACACTGATGAAGATGGAAGAAGTTCGGTCTTTAATGTCGAAAGAGGAACAGAACATGTCAAAGAAGCAGTCATCGACTTCCTTCTCCTCTCGCTTTCGCAACCGTTTGACACGGGGGTCCAAAGCACTTTCCTCAGGATGGCAAAACGTGTTGGATCGGCTTTCAAATCATGAATGATATCTCCATTGCGGTTCCTGCATATGAGATGAAAGGATATGGTGGTAAGTATCTAAAAGAACTTTTTTCCAGTATCAATAAACAATCTTATAAGGATGTTGAAGTCGTTGTTTCTGACCACTCACGTGGTAACATGGATGTTTATAATGCATGTAAACAATACTCTGAAAAACTTCGTATTGTTTACATTCAAAACTTTTATGATCGTGGTAATGGACCAGCAAATACAAACTTTGCACTTAAAAGGTGTACTGGTAGTATAATCAAAATCATGTTTCAGGATGATCTATTCATTGATAATCTAGCTTTGATGAAGATCTACGGAAAATTCCTAGATACTGATACATCTTGGGTGGTTACTGGATTCAATCACACTCAGGATGGCAAAGAGTTTTATAGACCCATGGTTCCTCGTTGGTCTGAGCATCTGTTAGAGGGACAAAATTTTATGGGCGGACCTTCCATCGTAACGATGAGAAGAGAAGCATTAGAGTTCTTTGATCCTGAATGCAAGATGCTAATGGACACAGAGTTCTATCATAGAATGAGATATGATCACGGTATGCCGGAGATCATTGAAGATGTTCTTGTTTCTAGTCGAGAAGGTGACTATCGAATTTCTGCAAATCTTGATCTTGATATTGTTTGCCAGCATCCCGATGGATCATGGGAAGCAAACAGTAAAGAGTTAGAGTATGTTACTGACAAACATAGATACACAAGAAATTATGAAACATGATTTAAAAAACGCAACCTTTATTATGCCTCTCAGAATTGAGAGTGAAGATCGTTTGCGTAACATTGTTCTTAGTCTTGCGTACCTCTTGAAAAATTTTGATACTAATGTTATCATTGAAGAGGTAGATGAGGACTCTAAGTTTCAGCAGTATGCTGCTCCTCAACTAGAAAAATTAGTTGATGATATGTCAAAGGTGACTTTGATCTATGAAGAGAGTAAAGATCCTGTCTTCCATCGTACTAGAATCCTCAACGATATGTTGATGGAATCAAAGACTGATGTTGTAGTTAACTATGATACAGATGTAATTTTCCCAATCAGTAGCTATAATATTGCATATAATATGATCCTGAAAGAAGGATATGATTTAGTTTATCCATATGGTCAGGGTCATTATCAGGAGAAAGTTACTGTCAACCAGAAACTCATTCACAGTCTGATTGATAGTGACTTCTCCGAAAACTCATTTGCAAATCATCCTGATACAGAAAACTCTACTTCTGATTATGGATGGGCACAGTTCTTCAATCGTCAATCTTATATTGATGGTGGTATGGAGAATGAAAACTTTATCTCATATGGTTATGAGGATAATGAAAGACCTGAACGATTTGAAAAACTTGGATACAAAGTCGGAAGAGTTGATCAGGCAATCTATCATATGGAACACGTCAGAACTATGAATTCTTGGTTTACTAATCCACATATCGAAAACAATAAACAACTCTATAATGATCTGAGAGCAAAAGAACCTGGTGAATTAAAAGAGTATTACAAAAACGTTGAATACATGATTAAGAGGCTAAGTCATGGAAAGAAATAAATCAGCTTACAAACTCAAAGGTATTCCTCCTGTTCTTTGGATCAATCTTGATGGTGATGAAGAACGTCAGAAACATATGGAGGATCAGTTTGCTGACTGGGAAATTACTGATCACACACGTATCTCTGGCATTGATGCCAGGATCGAAGGTGAGTTTGAGGATCATCTAAGTGGAACTGTTCCACATACGATGATCGCTAATGAGATTGGGTGTTGTATGTCTCACCTTAAAGCAATCAAATACTTCATTGAGGAGATGGATTGTGATGAGGTGATGATCATGGAGGATGATGCATTCTTTGAGACTGTGAGATACTGGCCTTTCACATACAAGGAGGCAGCAACTTATTTTCCTTACAACTATGATGCTATGCAGTTGACCACCATCAATCCTGCTGTGGTATACGTGACACTACACAATCGTTTTATTAATGATTTTTCTGCTGCTGTATATGTTCTAAAAAGACATCATGCAGAGAAGATTTACAAGCATCATGTTAGAAAGAATAAGTTTAAACTTGATACTGATGTGAGACCTCGTGCCACATCAGAAGATATCATCTTTGAGAGTGGTAAGGTGTACTGTATTCCTATGTTCTTGTATCGTCTGGACCTTGGATCATCAATCCACCCAGAGCATATTGACATATTTCACCGGAACAGTTATAATGGTATCTCGAACTTCTGGGTTGAGTCTGGAAGCATCGATGACTGGAAAACATTATTCAACTGGAACTGCTATCTTGGCAGATTACCACCCGGATATGATGAAAATGGCAAGATTGAAGGGCATCCCGTCCACAATCAGTAGGGTTTTCAAACCCACACTTGACAAATTCTTTCTTTTCCAGTAGTATAAATACTTAACCTTTTGTCATAAAACGACGAGAGGTATAATTAACAGAACCTTGTCGAGGTTCTTTCCATCCGTGGGACACTCCACGAGATATACTTAAAGGTAAAACAAATGTTCAAATCTGTATTCGCAGCACTGTCTGCAACCGCTTTCTCCGCCACCGCTGCCCTAGCCGGTCCCTACGTTAACGTAGAAACCAATGCTGGTTGGGTAGGCGATGACTACACCGCTGCGACCACGGACCTTCACGTTGGATTTGAAGGCGAAGTAGGTGCTGCTGGATACTACGTCCAGGCTGGCCCTGCAATCGTCGCTGTTGATGGCGAAGATACTGACACCCAGTTCTCTGGTAAAGCAGGAGTTGGCCTTCCCGTCTCCGATGCTCTTGGAGTATATGGTGAGATGTCCTTCCTGACCGCAGAAGACGATGATGACTTCGGTCTTGGTGGTAAGTTGGGCGTCAAGTACAACTTCTGATCGTTCATATAGACACATAAACATCTAGATGTTATACTGGGGGTGCGACGGCATCCCCTTTTTTATGAAAAAATATTTTATAAACTTCATAACGAATCCAGGAACGCTGACCTCCCTCACACTATTGGGGGTGATAGCACTGATAGGGGCACTGCATAACCATGCCCACTTCACAATGGATAAGGATGCAGATGCTTATGTGAGACAGTGGTGTAGGTCATCACCAGAAAACAAAAAGACCTGTATCAGATATGGTACTGACTCAGACTATTGACAAAACTTTACGTTTCCTATATAATGTGTAAAGATTTACAACGGAGTGTAACATGACTGTAACAACCAATGATCGCGGACAACAGAATCTGTTCGCCAAAGAACCCCAGATGTATGTCTCTCAGACTGATGCTGAGCGTTATGGATATGAGACCTATGCAGAAAGGGCAGAGAAATTGAATGGACGCACTGCTATGCTTGGATTTGTTGCTGCTGTTGTCTCTTATGCTTTCAGTGGTAGTGTATTTTTCTTTGGTGTCTTCGGATTCTGACAATTGAATTACTTCTGCTATAATAATGAAATAGATAGGGAGTATATCAAAAAGTAATATGCCAAACCCCAATCAACTCTACGAGGACATGCAGAAACTGGATGACATGTACGAAGAACTTCTCTGGCATCCAGAAGACGAGCTACAATTCTCTCATGATGGAGAGAAAATTATTATCACTAACAAAACTTTGGAGCAAAAACAATGAACGAAAACGCAGAACGCATTAACGGTTGGGCAGCAATGCTTGGAGTCATTGCCGCAATGGGATCATATGCAGTCACAGGACAGATCATCCCAGGAGTATGGTAAATGTTATTGCTATCAGCAACAATGCTTGTGGGGTTTATTCTTTGGAGTCTCTCCCAAGAAGTTGATGATGACAATGACGGACCAGGTGGTGGACTGATGCAACCAGTTTACGCACCGACCCCTTGACAGGGGTCTTTTTTTCTGTTATTATAAATAAGTCAGCAAGTTAAGAAACCAACACATTTCTTAACGCTTCGTAACACCTGTTAACCGAGACCTATTGGGTGTATAAAAACGTCTCTCATATCCCCGGCTGAGGGTGCTGGGGAAATAGTAACTCCACCATTCCCTGATGGTCTTACTTTTTTTAGTACAATGGCTACAACTCTTTCAAGGCAACAATCTACATCAACTTGGGAACAGTTTTGTTCTTGGGTAACCTCAACTAACAATCGTTTGTATGTTGGTTGGTTCGGTGTATTGATGATCCCAACACTGCTTGCAGCAACTGTCTGCTTCATTGTTGCATTCATCGCAGCACCTCCTGTCGATATCGACGGCATCCGTGAACCCGTTGCTGGTTCACTCATGTATGGTAACAACATCATCTCTGGTGCAGTTGTTCCTTCTTCAAACGCAATCGGTCTTCACTTCTACCCCATTTGGGAAGCAGCATCTTTGGATGAATGGCTTTACAATGGTGGTCCTTTCCAACTAGTAGTCTTCCACTTCCTTATCGGCATCTATGCATATATGGGACGTGAGTGGGAACTTTCCTACCGTCTAGGTATGCGTCCATGGATCTGTGTTGCTTACTCTGCACCCGTTGCAGCAGCATCCGCAGTCTTCTTAGTCTATCCTTTCGGTCAAGGTTCATTCTCAGATGCAATGCCCCTCGGAATCTCAGGAACATTCAACTACATGTTGGTTTTCCAAGCAGAACATAATATCCTTATGCACCCGTTTCATATGTTGGGTGTCGCCGGTGTCTTTGGTGGTAGTTTGTTTTCTGCTATGCACGGAAGTCTGGTTACAAGTTCACTCGTTCGTGAGACGACTGAAACTGAGTCACAGAACTATGGTTACAAGTTCGGACAAGAAGAAGAGACCTACAACATTGTAGCCGCTCACGGTTACTTTGGTCGCCTGATCTTCCAATATGCTTCATTCAACAACTCCCGCTCCTTGCATTTCTTCCTGGCAGCATGGCCTGTCGTTGGAATCTGGTTCACTGCACTGGGCGTAAGCACCATGGCATTTAACCTCAATGGTTTCAACTTCAACCAGTCCATCCTCGACGGACAAGGACGTGTCCTTAACACCTGGGCAGACGTGCTCAACAGAGCAGGTCTCGGAATGGAAGTCATGCACGAAAGAAACGCGCACAACTTCCCGCTTGATCTTGCAGCAGCTGAGTCCACACCTGTGGCCTTGATTGCTCCATCTGTTGGTTGATTAATCTGTTATAATCAATAAGAAGTAATGGGGTCTTCAAGACCCCTTTCTTTTTCTCTCAAATGTTAAGTTTAATTACTTATTATGACTGGTAAACTTGAATGGTTCGCGCAAACTTCTGATGAACCATATGATAGGCATCAATACAAATTTGTTTATTCTAACGGTCAGAGCACAATTTTCGACAGTTGGGAACAAGTTCAATCAGAATGGTTTACTACACCAACACTTTTCAGATCAAATATCGAAGTGTTGGATAAAAAACAAAAATCAAATGGAGGTTTTAAATAGTGACAACATCTACACTAGTACAACAACAAAGGGGGTGGTTCGATGTCCTTGATGACTGGGTTAAGCGTGATCGTTTCGTCTTTGTTGGTTGGTCTGGATTACTACTTCTTCCCACTGCTTATTTGGCAATTGGTGGCTGGCTTACTGGTACAACTTTCGCTACGTCGTGGTACACCCACGGACTGGCAAGTTCCTATCTTGAAGGTGCTAATTTTCTCACAGCGTCTGTGTCAACGCCTGCTGACGCTATGGGTCATTCTCTTCTTCTTCTCTGGGGTCCTGAGGCTCAGGGCGATTTCGTCCGCTGGATCCAACTTGGGGGACTCTGGAATTTTGTGGCACTCCACGGAGCCTTTGCTCTCATTGGTTTCATGCTTAGGCAATTTGAACTTTCTAGGTTAATTGGTATCCGTCCTTACAATGCTATTGCGTTTTCTGGTCCTATCGCTGTATTTGTCAGTGTCTTTCTTATCTATCCACTGGGCCAGTCTTCATGGTTCTTTGCTCCCTCCTTTGGGGTAGCAGCAATCTTCCGATTCCTGCTGTTCTTACAAGGATTCCATAACTGGACCCTCAACCCCTTCCACATGATGGGTGTAGCAGGTATCCTAGGTGGTGCATTGCTTTCTGCCATTCATGGTGTTACAGTAGAGAATACCTTGTATGAAGATGGTGAACAGTCAAACACATTTAAAGCGTTCGATTCCACTCAGGAGGAGGAGACCTATTCGATGGTTACTGCGAACCGTTTTTGGTCGCAAATCTTCGGCATTGCGTTTAGCAATAAGCGTTGGTTGCATTTCTTTATGTTGTTTGTTCCTGTCATGGGTCTTTGGACATCTTCTATTGGCATCATTGGGCTTGCTTTTAATCTTCGTGCCTATGATTTTGTGAGTCAAGAACTTAGAGCAGCAGAAGATCCTGAATTTGAGACTTTCTACACGAAAAATATCTTGCTCAACGAGGGATTGAGAGCATGGTTAGCACCAGTTGATCAACCACATGAAAACTTCATTTTTCCAGAGGAAGTATTACCTCGTGGAAATGCTCTTTGATTATTGACTTATAACCCGAACTATGTTAACTGTCACCACTCCCTTGACGGGGGTGGTTTTTTATTGTATAATGACTACAAGTAAAACAAACACATGAAACTCTGGATGCTTGGTAATCGTCTCACCACAGAGATCTATGAAAGACAAAGATTTGTTGAAGAAGCAGATAAATATAATATCGATCTTCGTTTGGTTTATGCTGACGAAATTGATTTGATTGTATCCAGAGATGACCGTAAATCTATTCGACATTGTAATGATATTGTTTCTCTGCCTGACGGCATACTTGCTCGCACTGGGAGTGGCACTGACTATTTTAATCTCAGTGTTCTCAGACAATTTGAGAGAATGAATGTCCAAACTCTTCCTAATTCTGCTTCTATTGAAGCATCAAAGGATAAGTTTCATGCCAATCAAATTTTGGCACAAGCAGGACTTCCTATTCCCAAAACTATGCTGACTAGATTTCCATGTAAATCTGAGTTAGTTGAAAAGGTAGTGGGATTTCCTTGTGTCCTGAAAGTTATAACTGGATCACATGGAGATGGTGTTTTTCTTTGTGAAGACGCTAAACATTTTGAAGATTTGTCGGAACTTATTTCTTCTCTTGACTTTAAGAATTCTATGATTGTTCAGGAATATATTAAAGAATCAGAAGGAAGAGATCTGAGGGTAATTGTTATTGGTGGTAGAGTTGTTGGTGCTATGCAACGCAAATCTACTGATGGTTCATTTAAAGCCAATATTTCCCGTGGAGGTCAAGGGGAAGCATACGATGTGGATGACGAATTGGAAATGCTTAGTATTCAAGTTGCAAAAGCTCTTGATCTTGATATTGCTGGTGTTGATTTATTATTTCACATTGACGGATACCGAATCTGTGAAGCAAACTCCTCACCAGGATTTGAAGGATTTGAAAAAGCATTAGATATTAATGTTCCCCAAAAAGTTTTTGACTATGCTAAACTCAGATGTGGAGGATAAACTAGAAGACCTTTACAAACAGGATAAAAATTGATATACTAAGAGGGTTACCACCCTCTTTTTTTATGATTGAGTTTCAAAGTGAAGTCCAAGATATCATCGAAACACTAGGATGGGATGAAGGTGATGATATTGTTGTCGAAATTGGCGGCACTGTTGTCAGTGGCATTCATCAAGGTGAGAACTATAATAAAAAGTGGGCGACACCATTTGGTGTTCGTAAGTACAACAAAGATGCATTTATTGTCATCAGTAACAACTCTCGTAGGGATTTGAGTAAGTCTCAACCTATGGATCGTGAACACAAACCACAGCATCCTTACACACCAGTTACCAGACCGGATCACAATACTAAATAAATTTCAAGTCAACAGAGACTATGACCTTTACGATTTATTCAAAAGATAATTGCCAATACTGCACAAAGATTGAACAGTTGATGCAATTTACAGAGGTTAAATATGTTGTCTATAAATTAGACAGAGATTTTACCAAAGAAGCATTTCATGATGAGTATGGTGAGAAAGCCACCTTCCCCCAAGTAACCTATGGTTCCCAAACTATTGGTGGGTGTGCCGACACTATTAAGTTTTTGAGAGAACAAAAACAGTTACCAGAGGAATGAAAGAACTTTGCTACCTTGTAGAAACCGCTATTGATTATGCATTCAAAGATAAGTTCGTATTGAACATGTATCTGTATGCAAAATCTGCTCAGTTGACCAAGAAAGACATGACTCAGTTTATTCAAAGTTCTACTGCTGCTGAACTTAGTGATCTCTGTCTTGAACTTGACGAGTATATCAAAGGTGGTTCAGACAATGAGCACAAACAAATTCGTGAGGGGTATGGACATATTCCAAAATCACGTGCTCGTAAGATTAGAAACTATCTTTATGGAATTTTAGAGGATGCTTTACGCTATGAAAGAGATAAACGACCTGGCCGTAAGAGAGGATCCTGATCTACAAATAAATAAGGGCGTGGAGTTGATGCTCCGAAACAAAAATAAGAAGGAGGGATCAAAGATTTTTCAGATAAAATTTGGGAAAATGATATCTCTATTCCGTAGAGAACTTCATGTGTGCCTAGATTTTTCACTAGATGTAAAAAAGAAGGAGTAGAAACATGGTTGCCACGATCTTGACAATTAGTTCATTAGTCTCTATAATGTTCTTCTTCGTCGGAGGTATGGTTGGATGGCTAGCAAAAGAGCACGTCATCAAAACAACTCCCTATCATCCAGATACTGTTAATTTGCATCCTGAATTCTTTGACGAAAATGGCAATGTACTTCCAGATGAAGTTATTGCAGTGAGATTTGAAAATGCCGACGACTACTATGACAACGAAGACAACTAAGAAGAGTTCAGTTCCTTCTCCCAAGTTAACTGATCTCCCACCTAATCCATTCCAAAATGAAATTCTAGATCTTGTTTCTAAGGCAAGAACCCGCGCAAAAAAAGTTGAGCTTCTGAAACTGCACCGCAATGAAGCTCTTGTGTCTTTGCTGATTTGGAACTTTGATGATACTGTCATCTCTATGCTTCCAGAAGGCACTGTTCCATACAAGCCTAACGAAGCACCTAAGGGAACAGAACACACCTCTCTGAGGAGCGAGCAGAGGAGTTTCTACAACTTTGTGAGGGGGGGAAACGATAGACTCTCCAAGACCAGACGAGAACTGATCTTTATTCAGATTCTGGAAGGTCTCCATCCCGAAGAAGCTGATCTATTGATCCTAGTAAAAGACAAGGCTCTGATCAACCGTTACAATGTTAATCGTGGTCATGTTGAAGAAGCATATCCAGACATCCAATGGGGCGGTCGTTCATGATGGGAATGATTACACTCATCCATCAAGACTGTGATCCAACACTAGCATCCGATAAGGGTCTTCCTACAAATTCTTTTTTAGTAAAGTATAATGTGGAGGGGACCCTCACTCATGATATTGTGATGGCAAACAAAGCAGTCGATATCTTTGATGAGTATTACGATAAGTATAAGAAAGATTTCCTCAGGTTTGATCAGACAGAAGGAAGACTCAGACCTAATTTATATGGAGTAAAACCAAAAAAAGAGGAGAAAAAGAAAAGACGATGACTGATGAAGAGCTGAGAGCACAGATTGAACTGTTGATTCGTGATGAAATTCAAGAGGTCATCAACTCCTATGTTGAAGAACAAAATAAAAGTTCTCCTGAGGGTGAACTTGGTTTCATCACTCCTGACGAACAGAAGGAGATGACAGTGAAGATTAAGAATGTAGAGATCGATAAACTCATGAAGGAGTATAAGCAGATTAAGAAGGAAGAGAAGTCAAATATATCTGAGATTAAGAAACTGGGTCTCGTAGACAAATTTGGCAATCCACTTGACTAAATAAGAAATGAGGTCTATAATAGACCTATCGTTCATCCGAGAGATCGGACGCAAGTAAGTCGCGGAACGGAGTCGTTCATCCCATGATTGAATTTCTTCTATATTCATCACTCAGTTGTTCTGATGCCGATAGCATTATGCTACGGATAAAGAGAAACGAAAATCTTAGCAATAAAGTTATGATTGAGTTAGTAGAAACCGTAAAGGAATCTACACCTGAGTGCTATTGGGACGCACACGATTGAAGGAACGGGAAAACACGGATCCTGCGAAAGCAGAGAAGGTTAATTTTCACCCAACTTTCAGGAGTAAATTCATGACTACTATTACTTACAGAGGTCAGCAGTACGATAAAGAGGCGTACAAAGCCAGTGTGTTGGAGCAAGCAACGCAACAACGCAACCACAATCTAATGTATCGTGGTATTAAGATCGAACGTAAGTTCGCATCTAAGAGCTGATTGTTACGGGAGGTTTCATAACCTCCCTTTTTTTGTAAATTATTACGGAAACTTCATTAAGTTAGCATACGCTGACTAAATATTAATAGAATTGGAGAGTTAATGAACTAAAATCATTATTACCGTTCTATATGGAGAATTATTATGCATAATCTATTATCGTACAACCAACTAGCAGGATGGAAACAGTCCGTTGACAAATTATCAAAGACCTTAGATAAGACCATGGAAGAATCGGATCTTATCAATGACTACTACGATTGTTTGATTGAATGTGATGAAAATCAATCTAAATGTAAGCGTATTTGTAGGAGCGTTCTAGCTTAGTCCATAAACAATTAAACCGAAAGGTGAGGAGGGTTGCTACCCTCCTTTTTTAATGCTATAATATAATCTACGATCTACTTTTTTATGGATAAGGAAACGCTTAAACTGATCGTCAAAAATCTAAAATCTTTGATCAATGTTCTAGAATCAGAGGTGTATTCTGATGCGGAATCATATAAATATCAAGAGGACTCTTCCGAGATTGGTGATTATGATGAGGTGTTTTATGAGGGAGATGATAGTGTGTAGTTCTAATGAAAGACAAGAAAGCAGCTAAAAAACTGATTAAGCGGTTTAAAAAGCATCCTGATTGGTATACACAGGAAGAAGTATTGTATGCTAAACTTATTAAAAAAGAATTGAAACATAATGAATGCACGACTGATCACAGCGACTCCTGATGCCGAAAAAACTATGGCATATGTTGCCAGAGTTTCTAATCCAAACAATCAAGACAATGAAAAATATGCAGGACTTCTAGGTTACTGCATCAAGCATCACCATTGGTCTGTGTTTGAGCAAGCATACATGACACTGGAACTGACTACCACCAGAGGGTTGGCAGCTCAGGTTCTACGTCACCGTTCATTTACATACCAAGAATTTTCACAACGCTATGCTGATAGTTCCTTATTGGCACCACAGATCCCTGTTCCGAAACTGCGAAGGCAAGATAAAAAGAATCGTCAGAATTCTACGGACGATTTGGATGACTTTCATAAGCAAGAGTTTGAGATAGCTATTGAAAGGCACTTTGCTTCTGCGATGGATCTATATCAAACCATGCTTGATCATGGAGTGGCAAAGGAGTGTGCTCGTTTTGTCCTCCCTTTGGCAGTACCAACAAAAATCTATATGACAGGCTCATGTAGGTCATGGATCCATTATATCCAATTGCGAACAGCAAATGGTACACAACAAGAGCACATGGATCTTGCTAATGATTGTAAGAAGATCTTTATTGAACAGTACCCTACTGTTGCCGAAGCATTAGAATGGAAGTAATCGATAATTTTTTACCAAGGGATATTCACGAAGAATTGGTAGAACGTTTATGTTTCAACTCGAACATGCCATTATACTTTCAACAATGGGTATCTCATCCACCAGAATTAGAAACGAATAATGAACTGTGGAATTGGTATGCCACTCATGAGTTCTACAATCATGATAGACCCATGAGTGAATACTGTTCAAAGATGGTTATCACCTTCGGTGACAGGATTCCTAATCTTAAATCTCTCATGAGGATTAAATTAAATTTCTATCCACATACAGAGACTTTGAGAGAACATGGACAGCATGTTGATTATGACTTTCCATCCCATGCTGCCATCTATTCACTGAATACTTGTAACGGTTTTACCAGATTGCAAGATGGAACAAAGGTAGATAGTATAGCAAATAGATTACTAATCTTTGATGGTAGTGAAATGCATAACTCATCTACTACAACAGATCAAAAAGGTAGGTACAATATTAATTTCAACTACCTTTAATAAATATTCACACATTATGTAAATTTATGGCAACGTATCCTGTAAAAAACAAAGAAACTGGCGAGACAAAAGATGTTGTAATGAGCGTACATGCATGGGATGATTGGATCAAAGAGAATCCTGACTGGGAAAGGTACTACACACCAGATAATGCTCCTGGGTTTGGTGAGGTAGGAGAGTGGAAAGATAAACTTAGGGTTACTAAACCTGGTTGGAATGAAGTCCTATCAAAAGTACAGAAAGCACCTTCGGCCCTTCAAACATTTAAACTTTAAGTCTTAATTATGCCTAGAAGAAAGAAAACGGATGATCCAATTGGAGTAGGTCTAACTGCAAAGCAAATGCGTCGTAAGAAACCACTTAACACGGATCTACTGGTTGATATTGAACCACTCACAGATAATCAAGAAAGATTTTTTGCTGATTACAAATCAGGTAAGCATCTGTTTGCATATGGATGTGCAGGTACAGGTAAGACATTCATTGCCCTCTATAATGCCCTGAGAGAGGTTCTTTCTGGCGAAACACAGTACGAGAAGATCTACATCGTTAGGTCTCTTGTAGCGACCAGAGAGATTGGTTTCCTGCCTGGTGATCATGAAGACAAGTCATCTCTTTATCAGATTCCTTACAAGAATATGGTAAAATATATGTTCGAGTTGCCATCTGAATCCGATTTCGAGATGCTGTATGGCAATTTGAAAACCCAAGGCACCGTTAGTTTTTGGTCCACGTCATTCATTCGTGGTACTACCTTTGATAATGCTATTGTGATTGTTGATGAGTGCCAGAACCTCAACTTCCACGAACTTGATTCTATTATTACTCGCATTGGTGAGAATAGTAAGATCTTATTCTGTGGTGATGGGGTTCAATCCGATCTGACTAAGACTCATGAGAGAAATGGGATCTCCGATTTCACTCGTATCCTTACAAAAATGGAATCGTTCTCTCTGATTGAATTTGGTATCGAAGATATCGTTCGTTCTGGTCTGGTCAAAGAATACATCCTCGCTAAGAACGCAATTGGTTTAGTATGACCTTCATTCATAATAATTATCTCGGTGACATTGAACTCAACAAAAAAGAAACACCCGGTTGCAGACTATATCAAGTCCCAAATGGCGACTGGGTTCCTTCTATTACTTCTGTCACTTCTTTCTATAATCGCGAGATTTTTGTCAAGTGGCGCAAACGAATTGGAGAAGAGGAAGCTAACAAAATTACGAGAAAAGCAACTGCCCGTGGAACTGATTACCATGAGGTTGCACAAGCATACTTAGAGAATAAGGAATTGAATTGGGACGATTACCGCCCCTTATCTAAGTTGATGTTTCACCATAGCAAACCATATCTAGATAAGATAAATAATATACATGCTATTGAACGCACTCTCTTTTCTGAGTACCTTGGATTAGCCGGAAGAGTTGATTGTATTGCCGAATACGAAGGCGAACTAGCTATCATAGACTTTAAAACATCAGAAAAAATCAAACCAGAGAAGTGGTTGGAAAACTATTTCGTTCAGGAAACTGCATATGCTTGTATGTACTATGAGATGACTGGCATTCCAGTTACTAAACTCATTACTATTATGGTTACTCCTGGTGGAGATGTCAAAGTATTTGACAAAAGGAACAAAGAAGAGTATATTGTACTTCTAGTTCGTTATATTAAGGAATTTGTCACCAACAATTTATCTCACGCCAATGCCAAATGAACTAGACGAAGCATTTCAGAAAAAGTTTATGGTTCCTGCTCAATTTGCGCAGGAAATAGAAAAACTTGTGCAAGAAAATAGAGAACTGAATTACATTGATGCTATCGTCGTGTTCTGTGAAAAAAATAGTATTGAACTTGAATCAGTGCCTAAATTATTATCAAAGCCATTAAAAGAAAAACTTAAATTTAATGCTACCGAGTTGAATTTTCTTAAACGAAGTTCCCGAGCAAAACTACCTATCTAAGATGAACCGAAAGCAGGACCCCGATGATTATTGGTTCGATTGGACAATGGGTATAGATGAAATTCGTATGTTTCATAATCACCTATGCTATGCAGTCCAAACTTGGCCTGGTTCACCTGCTCGTCCTCCGGAAGAACAAGAGTTTCTTAAATTCATGAAGCAAAAAACTTTTGCCATGCTGATGGAGTATCAACTTGATCAACCCTCAGCGGAAAACGACTTTTAGTTTCAAAAAAGGGCGATAAAAAATCCCGGCAAAAAATTGCCCTATTAGGTTTTTTATTATGAAATATCGATTAGAGTTAGAACATTTGAAAGAAGGGTGTCCTGTCATGGTCACTAAACTTCCAAAAGAAATATTAGAAGAGATTGTTTCGTGGGTAAAGTATGGTAGAGAGATCAAAGATCATCCTCTATTCATGCTCAGAATACATGAGAACTATGGTAAGAATTCATATCAACTCTCTGTTCCTTCTAGGATGGTAGAAGAGTCCTTTTGGTTAGCTCTTACTTTGAGAATGACTGCTACTCTTTGTGGTGGTCATCATAGAGACTACAAAATCAGAAAGTGGGATGGTCATTTTGATTCATATGATGTCTGGTTGAACTTTTCCTATAAAGGTGATCATAATCCTGAACATAAACACACCGGTAGTCTATCTGGTGTGGTATACTGTGAGAATCCTGATCTACATTCGATTTATTTTCCTGAATATGATGTAGAATTCTCAGGGGAACCAGGCACCATGATTACATTTCCTAGTCATGTTCTGCATGAAGTCAAAGAGCAATTGACTGACAATGAACGTGTCACAATTGCTTTCAATATTATTCGTAAAGATGATGCCAATTGAATGCTATAAGACATATCTTGCGATGAAGCAACACTTCACCAAAGATAGTTACGACTACCTCAAATACTGTGGTAGAGTGAAAGCATCTGATAATGCTTTTAATAAAAGAAAGGATAGATATTTCTTTGAGAAAATGTCCAGGCAGAAAAATGATAAAGAAATTGAGCAGTTCTTTGTAGCAAACTTTTCTAGCTGTGATGATCCCCAAAGTCTTTACATGGCAGACATTGTTAAGAACGGAGAAAAAGTATATGTTGCTTGGCAGAAGAAAAACCAATCACTCTCTTACATGTTTAAGGGTGAGATAGAAGAGGTCTTTGGTGACAAGACCTTTGATGATATGTTTTCTATGAAAGAAAACAGTCACCCGCAATTAGTCAAAGAATTTTTGAAAGGAAACATATCAATTGAATCATTGATTGTTTTGGATAAGATACTTGGATACAAATCTAAGTTCGATAAGAACATGTCAGACCCAGTGTGGAAACTGATATCTTACCGTATACACAAGTATTCTCCCTTTCTAAATATTGACGTATTTCGATTTAAAAAAATTTTGAAGGAGATTATCCTATGAGTTTCTTCGATTCAGATGTCGTAAGAAAAGAGATGGTAGAGATTCAAGAACTTCAAGAAGAAGTTTATACAAAGGTCTTTGACTTCCCTTTCATGGATAAGGAAGATAGAATTGAGCATGTTCAAATGCTTGAAAAACTTCTAGACAAACAACGTGTTCTATACACACGCTTGTCACTCTCCGATGATCCTGAGGCAAAGTTGATGAAGGAGAACATCGTCAAATCTGCAAAGATGATGGGGATGCCTGAAAATATTGATATGAGCATCGTCTTCTCCAATATGGAAAAGATGCTTAAAACTATGCGCCAACAGGTTGACAAGGACCTACCTTAGGTCCTATAATACCGAAGTACACATAAGCCAAAACTACAAGCCAAATCTAATGTCTTTTTCTGATCTAAAAAAGCAGTCCCGTCTGGGATCTCTTACCTCTAAGCTAGTTGCTGAGGTAGAGAAGACCAATGTTAAGAGCAACGGTTCCGACGAGAGACTGTGGAAACCATCACTCGATAAGAGTGGTAATGGTTATGCCGTAATTCGTTTTCTACCTGCACCTGAGAGTGAGGATATTCCCTGGGCAAAGGTGTACAGCCATGCTTTCCAAGGTCCTGGTGGATGGTACATTGAGAACTCTCTGACTACTATTGGTCAGAAGGATCCTGTATCTGAGCACAATCGTGACCTCTGGAACAGTGGTAATGAAGCGGACAAAGATACTGTCCGTAAGCAGAAGCGTAAGTTGTCCTATTACAGCAACATCTATGTTGTTAAGGACTCAACTAACCCCGAAAACGAAGGAAGAGTATTTTTATTCAAATATGGCAAGAAAATCCACGACAAAATCCTTGCTGCTATGCAGCCCGAATTTGAGGACGAAACTCCTATCAATCCCTTTGACTTCTGGGAAGGTGCGGACTTCAAACTTAAAATCCGCAAATTGGATGGTTACTGGAATTATGACAAGTCAGAGTTTGATTCTGTTGCACCTCTCCTTGATGACGATGATGCACTTGAAGCAATCTGGAAGAAGCAATACTCCTTAGCAGAGTTTACCTCTCCCGCAAGTTTCAAATCCTATGAGGATCTGGAACGTCGCTTGAATCAAGTCCTACGAGTTCAACAACGTCGTGCTGTTGCTGACGAATCTTATGAAGATGAATCAGAAGGTCGTGGTAGTATTACTGCTGACTTTAACTCATCTGATATCACTCCATCTGCTCCCGTTGTGCAGTCAAAGAATGATGATGAAGATGATGCCCTGAGTTACTTTCAGAAACTCGCTGAGGCATAATTAACCGATGTTGATATTGCTAGCTTTCTTTAATTTATCGTTGATATATTGAGAAGATTGAGAGTAAGTCATTACTCTCTCGATGTCATCTAATACTATACCCAAGAAGGCAGGTCTCAAAATGTAGATCTGCCTTCTTTCATTTTGCAGACGTGTTTCATATTGCTCATTGGTTATACCATCAGTTATTTCAGATGCAATAACCTCTTTACCCATCGCAACATCTCTATATGTGATAGAGAAGTCCTCATCTACTTGTAATCCTGCTGGAACAATTAAATTATCTGCTTGATCTCTGACTTCCTCTGTTTCGTAGTGATGAATCTCATTAGCTCCTACGAGACTACCATACTTATCAATCAAATGATTCTTAAATGAAACATTTGTGAGTGGCCATTCTTCCCTCACATTAATAATATTATTAACATATAAAATTACCCAATCTAAATCAGGATCTTTAAAGAATTTTTGTGCCACATTGTCTGGTCTCTCATCACCTTTAATTGTGTAGCGTGTGAATGCAGTGAAGTTCTGAAAGAAATCTTCTCTTACCTTTGCTCTCTTAAAAATATTTTTTACTTCAATGTAATCAGAACTAGAAACTTTTTCATCTAGTCTTGAAACGTAATTGAAGTTGGGTAGTTGTCTGAAATAACCCATTAGAATCCTGTGCCCTCAGCGCCCTCGTCGTTCTCATAATCTATATCGTATATAGGTTCCATCTCACTGAATGAAAATTGTAAACTGTATGCCACAGGAGAACCATCTTCATATGTCATGTATGCACCATCAGGTGTGAAGTTTACGCCAAGACCAGTGAGCGCACACGGTTTGATTTTGTTTAAGAATGGATGGTTCTGACCTTTGTGTATAAAATTAATAAGGAATACATTTGGTGTATATAAGAAGAGAGCACCACCTTTTATCTTAGGTGCCATTGCCTTCTTAAACATTCTAATAATCTGCTTACAACTCTGTGCTTCTGCTTTGTCTCTGGGAGTCAACTTGTAGTCAAAACTGAACGTTCGTAACTGAGGACCTTTGAACAAAAGTTCCATGTTACTATTCAGAACTGCACCTGTTGTTCTGGTGAGAAGGTTACCACCACCAACAATATCCTGAGTAATTTTTGCTCTGAGTGCTTTCTTTGCTTCACTTGCGTTGGCACCTAAGGCACCGCTTGCATTATTAAGAGCATTACCTATATCACCTTGAATAGCATTTTGAACTATATCCTGACCAGCTGCTTGGAATGCATTCAAAGTGTCTTCTCCAAAACTCACATTATTCTGTGAAGAAATATTCAGTGGCATGGGTAGGATGACTGATCCCACTGGACTTTGATTTTTTAATCTTCCTGATGGTCTTCCACCACCACCTTTTTCAATTATACTTGCTAATGCACCCTCTCCTCCGGGGACATATTCAATGATACTAAACTGAACGAAGTCATAGCTACCATCAATTTGACTTGCTGGATACCTTACTGTTGACCCATCAAGATCTTGAACCTCAGGGGGTTTTTGTACTACTGGTGCTGCTGGTGATGGTGCAGCACTTTCATCTACCTCTGTATCACTACCAGTCGGTGGTACTGGTGTCGTATCAATGTCTGGTTCTACTGGTATGGTCTTCCCTTTGATACTAATTTTATTTCCATATCCCATGTCTCTTAGGTTTAATCTCTGAGTAGTTGATGCGTTGTTGTTAATTATTGCTTTATTTTCGTTCTCTACTACACCTTTTACTTTTGATTGCAAATCTTTATTTAAATTTCTACTTCTGCTTCCTGAAAGACCAAGTAATTCTTTTTGTGCTGTTTGATCTCCACCAGAAAAATTTATATTTCCACCAGAAGCAGAGTCTCCGGATCCAATTATTCTACCTTTACTATCCTTTACCGTGTAGGCACCATTTTCCAACTCCGTCTCAACAGTTACTGATTTCCCATTGATGTTTAACTTGGAACTTTTCTTTGCCACAACAATCTTTTTAGTTATTTATCCACGAACGCGAAACTTTTTATATGGAAGGGTGCGGAGTGTTGATAATTCTTCTGCATTAACCCTATACATTGGACCAATAATCTCAGGAAATGTATAATTTCTTACCATATTCCAGTGATAATTAAACCCTTTGAATCCCCATCGGGTAATTTCAACGATTTCTACCAGAGGATGTTCATCATATAACAACTCAGGTGTCTTTGCTTGATATACGAAAGTATAAAATGCACCAACACTATCAGGAGCATACTCTATATCACCAAGAGCCTCCATAATTTTTAGCATCATATCATCTGGACTCTCAGTACCAACACCTGATCCAATTAATTTTTTTTGTAACTTGGCAAGACGGTTCATAAACCTAGTTCTTTTTCTGTAATGATCTTAAATTCATACTTACGATCATCACAAAATTCTTGTGCTGCCTTCCATTTTGCTTCATTGACAGCATATGTTTTCATCTCATTAAGATATCTTTTCGACCTCTTCTTGGGCGGTACAGTCTGTTTAAGCGGTTTAACTTCGATAACGTACCTCTTAATCCCTCCGTTTCTGGTTCTTGTTCTGACATAAAAGTCGGGAAAATAGCGATGAACCCTACGATCAAGAGGACTAATGTATGGAATTGCAATTTCTTCACTCCCCCATTCGAGTATATTGCTGTTTCTATCGCACCAATTCATGAATTTTAATTCCCATAGGGAACGATAAATAATCTTAGTAGGGTCACCTTTATATTTCAAGTAATTACTTGGTTTAAATTTACCCTTATAGTTCATACATAGTATATAAAGACTAAGGTATTTAGATGTCAGGTGCAGTTCCGTTTAGAAATCTAAGCACAAGTGACTTTCTTAGGCGGTTTGGACACCTTGCGCAAACCAGTCAGTTTCGTGCTGTGTTACAGGTAGGAGTTCTACCATTCACTAAGAATTTTAATCCTCAGGGTGGTAGGTTCTATGATGATCTTAGTTTCATGTGTAATTCTACATCTCTTCCTGGTTCTAGTTTCTCAACCACTGAGAACTTGCAGGATTACTATGGCATCAATCAAAAGTTTGCATATCGTAGAGACTTTGATGATCTAACTCTTGATTTTTATGTTGATGCGAAGTATCAAACTCTAAAATTCTTTGAAACATGGATGGACTATATTTCTAGCACAGGTGATTCATATTCTGTTCAAACAAATGCAGGTGCAGAATCTGACTCTGCATTTTATAGATTTAGATATCCAAAAGAAATGGGTGGATATAAGTGTAGGATTGATTTGCACAAGTTTGATAAAGATTATGATAGAACCAAAAATGATATGCTTTATAGTTTTGTTAATGCATTTCCACTCAGCATCAGTTCCATTCCAGTCTCATATGATGGAAGCGATTTGTTAAAATGTAGTGTCACCTTTACATTCGATAGATATTTTACCAACAGGGGTGGTGCTGCGATTCAATCAGATACTCAGTCTAGTTCTAGTTCTAGTTCTGGAACTAATGCTCAAAACCCTAGTGCGTCTGGCCCAACAGATACACAGGCTACTACTGGCAGTGATAGATTTGATCTTGATTTCACTGCACCGTTGCAACCAGGCGATAGAGCTACATCTTATAAAGGACCAACGAACGGCAATTTCGAACTTGCTAATTAACGATAAATAAGAATACTGAATTGTATAAGACATTATGCCATTACCAAAGATTGCGACACCATATTATGATCTTGAACTTCCCTCTTCTGGCGACAGTATTGAATATAGACCTTTCCTTGTAAAAGAAGAAAAACTTCTAGTCTTGGCTATGGAGAGTCAAGATCAAAAACAGATCACCAAAGCAATCAAAGAAGTTATCAAGTCATGTATTCGTGGAGAGATTAAAGTAGAATCTCTACCCACATTTGATATCGAATACCTTTTCCTTAACATTCGTGGTAAGTCTGTTGGTGAAGAGATTGAATTAAAAATTATTGCACCAGACGATGGTGTAACAGAGATTGATGTCACTATTAATATTGATGACATTAAAGTTATCAAAGATGATGATCACAATAGGGATGTAGATCTTGGAGATGGACTTGCATTGAGATTGAAGTACCCTTCTCTTGAAGAGTTTATTACAGACAACTTTGACTTTGATGAGAATTCTTCTAATGTTGAGAAAACATTTGATCTGATTGGTTCTTGTATTGAAACCATTTACAATGAAGAGGAGGCATGGCCTGCTGCTGATTGTAGCAAGAAAGAGATCAAAGAATTTGTTGATCAACTGAATACCAAACAGTTTCAGGACATTGAGAAGTTTTTCTCTACCATGCCTAAGTTATCACACACTGTTAAGGTAAAGAATCCTAAGACTAAGAAGTCTAGTGAAGTTTTATTGGAGGGATTATCTAGTTTTTTCGCGTAGCCCTTTCCCACATGAATTTGGAGGCATATTTTAGAATTAATTTTGCCCTCATGCAGCATCATAAATATAGCTTGACAGAGATTGAAAATATGATGCCCTGGGAACGGGATGTATACGTTGAACTTTTAAAACAGCATGTTGAAGAGCAAAAGTTAGAGCAAGAGAAACAACGTAATGCTTAGTCTACCACCATCAGGAGGAACTGGTAATAAGATTGTCCCCGCCAAACTATTTGGCAAAGATAGATATGACAAAATTTACCAGGAACTTATCTCTGATGGTAGGATAGGAGGTGAGAATCTATCACCGGATGAAAGAAAAGAAGGTGTAAAAGCATACAGAAGAAGTAAGATAGACTTCGAGAAGTTTGTAACCAAAGTCAATAAAGTTAAAGTAGAAGTTTCTGCATCAAAATCAGCAACACCACTCACTCCAAAATTAGCATTAGCTCCTGCTAAACAACAAGAGGTTGCACCTCCTCTTGACATGATTGAGGATGCAGATATTGATGGAATAGATCAGAAGTTAGATGATCTTCTTGATGAGATTCGCACTCAAACTGAGATTGAAGAGAAGCAAGGGGAGAGAGAACGAAAGGATAAGGAAAAGGAAAAGAGAAGTAAGAAAGAAAACAAACTTGAATCGGCAAAGAAATTCTTACTGACACCAATCACACGGGCCCTGGCACCTGTTAATGATCTTTTCAATAAGATTATTAGTGGACTGTTTAAGATTCTTGCTGCAAAAGCACTGATCAAACTGATTGATTGGTTTACAGATCCAGAAAACAAAGAGAAGATCGATTCAATCGGTAGGTTTATTAAGGATTTCTGGCCTGCTATTGTTGCTGGATTTCTCTTATTTGGAACGGGTCTTGGTGGACTAGCAAAGTTTATTGTTGGCACAGGTCTTAACCTCTTAGTTGGTATTGCAAAAATGACCGCTAAGTTAGCTGTACTTGCAGGAAAATTAGCACTTAAAGGTGGAGCAGGTTTGTTAAGACTTGCAGCTGCAAATCCTCTTGCAACAGCAGCTGTTTTAACCACCGCTGCTGTTGCTGGCGGTGCATATATGGCATCACAGCAAAACAAGAATGAACGCGAAGAACAAAATAAAAAGGATGATAAATCGGTAGTCACTCCAACAGAAACTAAAAACACTGGTCAAACACCTCCTTCATCACAATTACTTGACGAACAGATTCGCCAACGTGGGTTGAATATGTTCTCTGGTGGTGGCATGGCACAAGGAACTGATGTTGTTCCTGCCATGTTGACACCGGGTGAATTTATTATGAGTAAGGGTGCAGTGCAGAAGTATGGAACTGATACTCTTGAATCGATGAACGCTGCTGGTGGTGGAACAAATATACCTAGAAAGATGGGTGGCACAACATACGCTGCTGGTGGTGGTAAGATAGATGTAAAGGGAACTGGAAACTCTGTTGAAGGAACGTTGAAAATGACAGATGCTAGTGGTAAGCAAGTCGGTAAGACTTATGGTGTCATTAGTGGCACCTATGCTGGCATGAACATACCACAGAATGCCAGATCTACCACTCCACAAGCTCCTATTCCTGATGGTAGTTATAAATTAGTTGGATTTGAGAAGCATGGTCCTTATCCTGGACTGGCTGGTATTGGTGATTGGAGTACATATATTGCAAACGGTAGTGGATCTATTGGTAGTCGTAGTGGATTAATGTTGCATAATGATATTGGAAGTAACGGAACTCTTGGTTGTATTGGTGTTGAACTTGGTGGTAAGGCAGGAACAAAGGCAGAACAGGAGTTCTTAAAAACATACGAAGCAATCAATCCACAGTCTATTAAGATTGCATTAGGTGGGGGTGGTGGTGATGCTTCTGAGATTGCATCTGTTGATAGAACTGCATCACCTGATAACTCATCTAGGTTAGCAGCACTACAACCAGCACAATCAGGAGCTCCTAGGATATCTTCTGGTGCTATCACTCCACCATCTAGGGGTGGTAGAGCATCACCAGGATCTCAGAGTATCGTTCCCATTCCTACTGGTGGTCAAGGTCCTAAGAAAGGTGCCAGATCAGATGTACCAACTCTTGGTAGCATTGATCCATTAAACATTGGACATCTCATAATGAGAGCGATGTATAATCTGGGTGGTGCATGATGGTAGGACTTATTGGAGGAGCATTAAACGCTAGCAGAATGTTGCCTAGTAGAAGTGGGAAGCAGAAAGGTGGTGCTCTGGTTCAATCTAAGCGTCCCAGTCTTAGTCAATTTTATGGTCAGGCAAAACAAAAGGCATCATTTGCTGCACCCACATTAGATAGAAGTAGTTTTTTCTCCGCACCAAAAATTGGTGATGTAAAGAAAGGAGCAACAAATGTAGAGAGTGCTGAGAATAAAATTAGTCTAATAACTAACTTCATTAGAAAGGGGAATCAGAAGAGGAGAGAATCTTTTAAATCATATCTAAACACAAAACAAGACGAAAAGAGAAAGGAAAAGGAAGAAAAGAAAGAAAACTTTGCCAAAGGATTGGTAAAAGGAGTTGCATCAAGAGCACTCGCACCAGTTAAGAGTATCTTTGATAGGATTCTCGATGCTGTTGGTAAGATTGTTATTGCTAAAATTGGCATGTGGGCAATTGATAATCCAAAAGCTTTCACGGCAATTATTAAAGGAATTGATGCTACCTTAACAGTCATTACAGATATCTTTATTGGAACTATTGATTTTCTTTCAACAATTATCTTCCATGGATATAAGTTAGTTGATGGATTTAATGACTGGTCAAAAGATAATCTGGGTGAAGAAGCAACAAATACCTTAACTGATATTGGACCTAAAATTGCTGCTCTTTTGGGTGGTGTTCTGTTGCTTGGAAAAGCAATGGAGGGTCAAGCATTATCAGAACTCGGACGTAAAGATCCTGCTTCTAAACCTGGTGGTGGTGGTAAGGAGAGAACTCTCTCTGGTAGGACAAGGAGCACTGCTACTGTTAAACCTCAGAGATCTCCTGTTCAGCAAACAAGAATAGGGTCACCTGAAAGAAGACTTGCCAGAAATGTTCAAGTAAAACATGGTCATGCAGCAAGAGAGGTTTATGAAGAAGCATTTGATGAAGCTCGTGGAAAGGGAAAGAGTGCATTTGAAGCAAATAAAACTGCTAATACAAAAGTTGATAGACTCATAAGAAAGAATCCACAAATTTCAAAACCACAACTTGGATCTCTATCTGCGAGAGCAAATAGGATACGAGGTACAGTTGGTGGTCCTGGTGCTAGTAATCTTATTGGGTCTAAGGTATTTGGAAAAGGTGTTGATAGAGCAACTCAAAGATTCTTCTTAAAAATAATCGGTAAAGGTGGCGTAACAGCTGTTAAAAAAGTGATGGGTAAGATACCTATCATTGGTCCATTACTCGTCTTTGGTCTTAACTGGGCATCTGGTGAATCAATTGCTCGCTCTGCTTCTATGGCAGTTGGTTCTGGATTGGGACAGATGCTTGGCACTTGGGCTGGTGGTGCTCTTGGTGCTCTTGGTGGACCTCTCGCACCAGTAACAATACCACTTGGTGGTTTTCTAGGAGCAATGTTAGGTGGAATTGGTGGAGAATTTTTAGGTGGACTTTTCTATGATGCGATCAGTGGAAAACTGGGTGGTAGTCCGGGTGCGGTTGGTTCAGCCTTAGGTAAGATGGTTGGCGTATTGTTTACTCAACAAATTCCTGAGATGTTGAAGGGATTTACTGAATGGTTTAGTAGTACAATGAAATCTCTTGGAACGGGATTCTTGAATATTATTAATGCATCTGCTGAGTTCTTAGGATTGGACAATCTTGCTGACGTATTTAAAAATACTGTCGGCAAAGCATTTAGTGCCATTGGTAATTTCTTTAAGATGATACAAGAAATTGGATTCCCACCATTAAATCCAATTCAATTTGCTATGTGGGTTGCTGGCAATTTAGGAAAATTAAAGGATGGATTATTCAGTCTCTTCGGAGGCATGAAAGATTTTGCTGCGATGTTGGTTAATCCAATTGGATTTATTTTCAAGAATGCAATCATGCCATTCTTTAAAAACCTTGGTGAGATGTGGGCAAATAGGGATAAATTATTTGATTTCTTAACGAGAGAAAATACTTTCTCAGAAGTAACGGGTACTATATCATCCTTGGGTGAAAGCGCATCATCATCATTAGCGGCAGGTGCTTCATCGGCAGTAAGTGCAACTACTGGTGCTACGACAACCACGGGAGATCCTGGTGGAGCGGTTTCTGCAACTGTTGCTGGTAGTGAGATGGATTTATTCAAACGACTTGTTCTTGCAGAATCAGGTGGTGAAGGTGAACTGGGTATGGCATTAGTAGCACGTAGTGTGATGAATCGTGCCGGACTTATTCAATCTGGTAAGGTTGGTCCTGGAATGTTCATGGCAAATGATAAGAGCATAACTGGTGTTATCATGGGTAGAGGTCAGTATCAACCAGTTTCTGATGGATCAATTAATACTCAGAGAAGTGATGCACAAATGGCAAAGGCAGCTGCGGCCATTGAACTCGCTAAGAATGTGAATCAATTAAGAACAAAACTTAAAGCTTCTGGCATGTCAGAAGGTGATATCAATAAACTTATAGCATCGACTGGTTTTAGAACCGGTGCTGCATTTAATGATCCATCTCAAAACGTCAACGTTGTTAAGTTTAAGAGTCATTACTTTAACACTGCTGGTAATGCAGGACTCAAAGCAACTAGTGCTAGAATAAGCACAGAAGATAATGCACAACAGGCACAGATTCCTACCAACCCAACACCATCATCTCCATCAGCTGCTGCTGTCTCGACTCTGAGCAGAGGAAGTGGTGGTAGTGGTGCGGGAGGACCTTCTGGTGGTAGAAGGGCACAGGTAGGTGATCAAGCAATCATTCCTGTACCCATACCATCTCAGCAGGGAGCACCCTCTGGTGGTGGTTCTAGTAATGGTGGATCTACTTCGTTAAATAGTCTTTATATGGCTCAACTGTTTGGGTTCTTATATAAACAAGGATAATGGCAGACGAAAAGGCAAACATAAAATCATTTGTCATCCAAGCAGCAAAGGATGAGGGGAGAGGTATAGATGTAAAGAATGGTCTTACATCATTCTCATTCTATGAGAATATTTTGTCTAATAATATTACTGCTCAGGTAAAAGTATTTGATAGTGGCAATAGTATAAAAGATGACAGTGGAAATCTTGTTAGTATCGTAGAAGGATTGCCCATTCGTGGAGGTGAAGAGATAAGATTTGATATTGAGGATGAGAGTAAGAACAAGTTAAAGTATGAGTTATACCTGAACAAGATGATGAATCTTGATCAGTCTACGACTCAGGATAATTTTGAGATCCATTGTGTATCGAAGGAATGCTACTCAAATGAGATGACGAGAGTCACAAAAAGATATGAAGGAAAGATCTCTGAAAGTGTGACAACAATTCTTACAGAACGTTTGAAAGCAGAATTCAAACCAGAGAATATTGAGGAGACATCTAATACTTACAATTTTATTGGTAATGATCGTAAACCATTTTATGTTTGTACGTGGTTAGGAACAAAAGGTGTTCCGACAGAGAACTATGGAAAGACTGGTGGATACTTCTTCTATCAAACTCAGGATGGGATGAATTTTAAATCCGTTGATAATCTTCTGGGTCAAGATGCAAAGAAAAAGTATGTTTATAATGAATCTGATACAGTACCAAATGGGTACGATAGGAAGATCTTAAATTATGATTTGAAACGTTCAGTTGATTTGCAGTCCAACCTAATGTTAGGTACATATAAAAATAGAACTCTTTACTGGGATCCATATCAATTTAAATATGAAGCCAAGACTTTTGATATCACAGAACAAAAAGATGTCAAACATGCTGGATCGTCTGATGATTTTGACTTTGTTAATCCAGTTTTTACGGAAACGCCTACACGACTGATGACATCTATCCTAGATGTTGGTACAATGCCTAGTGGTAAAGATGCAAAAGATCAACTGAAAAGATTCATCGATAAAACAGATGAATCTAACGATAAAGTTATGGATCGCATGGTTCAGTCTGTCATGCGCTATAATCAATTGTACTCTGTTGTTACATCTATAACTATACCAGGAGATTTCAGCTTACGAGCTGGTGATATGATCCAATGTGATTTCCCCAGAGTTTCTGAGGACACCAAGGATGTTGATAAAAAATTGAGTGGTAAATACTTAATAGCAAGTTTATGCCACTTTGTATCTCCAAAGGAGTGTTACACACAATTAGGACTGATCAGAGACTCATACGGGAGGAAAACAAGTTAATGGAAAACATCGAAACACACATCGCTAAGGACAAAGAAATCCTTGACAATCCTTTGATTTCTCCAAATCAACGGAGGCATATTGAAGGTGAACTACATGAACTAGAAGTTTATGCTAAAAATCATCGGGAAGAAATTGAAGCAGGAGATCATCATGATCCCACAGCATTAGAACTCTTCTGTGAGATGGAACCAGAAGCAGATGAATGTAGAATTTACGACGACTAATGTTAGAACAAGGACTTCTAAAAAAGAATTTTGTAGGAAGAGACGGGTTCTTCTGGTGGATTGGACAGGTAGTTGATTCCAAGAAATGGAAAGACAACTCACCTGGTTTCCCATCGAAAGATCTTCCTGGCATGAAACGCCGGGTGAAGGTTCGCATTATGGGATACCATACTGCACAAGTAAAAGAACTTACGGATGATGATCTACCATGGGCATACTGTATGATGCCTGTCACTGCTGGTGGAAACCAGGGTGGCATGTCTCAGAGTGTGAACTTCTCTGGTGGAGAATGGGTCTTCGGTTTCTTCCTTGATGGTGAAGATGGACAACAACCTGTTGTCATGGGAGTCCTTGATAAGTCAAGTCAAGTCACATTCCCCAAAGAAATACCTGACGTTGGATTCACACCATTCAGTGGATTTACTAATGGTCTGGTAGAATCACAACACAATATCAAAGAAGATGGAGCACCATCTGAATCTGATACTTCTCAACCATCTGTTCCTGCTGGTAGTAGTGGAACAAAAGTTAAAAAAACTCTTGCAACTGAGGGAGCACAATTAGAATCAGTTAGACAAGACATTCCTGATCATGGAACAAAAGCAGCACATGAGAACGCAAAGAATACTGGTGAAGTAAAACCAGCACAGGGATGTGCTGATGATAATCCACAAGCTGGAATTAAACTTGCTTTGACTCGCCTTCAAAAACAGATGGCGTTTATTGAGGAGCAACAAGGGATCTTCCTTGATCCATTGTCACAGAAGTTGGGTGACATTCAGGGTGAGATGGAAAGAGCAACTCAGAATGTGAATGGATATGTGAAAGACATCATGGCCAAGGTTCGTGCTGTTGCTCTTACAGAAACTGCCAGAGAGATGGCAAGGGTATCAATCAATTTACCGATTGATGCAATGGGAGGATTCAAAGACCAACTTGATGAAGCACTAGAAGGTCTTGGTTGTCTCTTTGAAAATGTTATTGGTGGACTGAACAATACTCTCAATGGTCTACTACAAGACATGATGGGTAAAGTGACTGGGGTTCTTGATTGTATCGTTAACGATGTGATTGGTGGTATGTTGGATTCTGCCTTGGGTGCAGTCAACGGTATCATGAATTCTATCACTGGTATCTTTGATAGTCTTGCTGGTGGTCTTGGTGATGGACTTGGTGGATTGATTGGTGCCATTCAAATTCCTCTGATTGCAGCAGTAGATTTTATCTCATCGCTCAAAAGTCTCTTCTCATGTCAGTCTGATACTGAATGTGGAGAAATCGCTCAGGCAAACATGTTGAGTGGTAATGCATCAGAAGGACCTGGTGATTTCTTAGGTCTCATCAGTTCTGCCATGGGTGGTGGTGGAGTAGTTCCAGAACCTGTTGGTTCTGTTCTTAATGCGGCAGAGGGTATCAGAGATTCTGTTACTGGTGTTGCTGATGCAGCATCAGGTCTCGTTAATAATGTAGAGTCTGCTATTGATACAGTTGGCAATACGCTTCAAACTGTTGCTGGTATTCCTGGTGAGGCACTTGAAGGACTCAAAGCATGTAATCCATTCGCGGATGAATGTACACCACCTCTCGCAGTAATTTTTGGTGGTGGAACAGTTGCTGCAACTGCCAATACTATTATCAATCAATCGGGAAGAATCCTTGGCGTTGATTTGAATGGTAGTGAGGTATTGAATCGTGTTTATAATTCTGTACCATCTATTAATATCAAGAGCAACTGTGGTCAAGGTGGTGGTGCCAGCGGCAAAGTTAGATTAAATTCTGATGGATCTATTAGTAAAGTGATTATTGTTAAGTCAGGAGTCAATTTCCCACCAGCTCCGGATGGATCTGTTGGTGGAAATGGTGGAATATTTTGTGCTGGCGATAATTGTATTATCAGAACTCCTGATGGAGACAACCAATCATTTGTACCTGGTAGAGATGTCACCACTATTCCTGGTTCTTTGATTTATATTCCCAAAGGAAGCAGTATTGTTTTCCCTGACGGAACACTTGATGAAGAAGGGAATGATGCTAGTGGACTACAACCAGGCAGGGGATTGACTGTTCCCAATGGATTTGATGTTCCCGTGGAATTTTCTTTCAGAACACCGACACCAGAACTTGATGATGACATTGATGCGGATCTTGCATACCCAGTGATTATGGAACTAGATGAGATTGATCTTACAAGAAGTGGAATCTCTTACAACAATGGTGATACAATTACTGTCAGTGGTGATGGAAATGAGTTGACATACAACCCAATTCTTTCTGTAAATGGATCAATTATTGGTGTTCAGATTCCAGATGGAGATAGGGGTCAAGGATTTACTTCTATTCCTGATGTCACTATAAATACATCTACCGGTGCCGGTGCTCAGCTGACACCAATTCTTCGTGTTAAGTACAGGGGAAGAGATAGTATTAACGAAGTGATTGATTCTGTCACCCAAGATCAAATTATTAGTGTCGTTGATTGCGTAGGAAAATTTAATGTCTGAACCATCTAATCATTTTACTAGTTGGATTGAAAACAATTATGGACAAATTGAATTTGGACGTTTAGATCCTGATGAAGTTCGTTCTGCTGTCTATCTTGGAAACAAACAAGATGTAAGACATAGATTGTACATGGATATTGATCGTGATATGGGTAGTGGAACTCATAGTGTCACGACACTTGAATCTCCTGGTGGTATTGTGATAAAATGTGGACAGGATCGTAAAAGACCTGACGTTACATTTAACATTCAAGTTGAGAATGGAAAACTAGCACTCACTTGTCAAACTGGTGACGTTTTAATCCAAGGAAAGAACGTTGTTATTGAGGCAAAGGGAGATGGGGGTAATGATGGCAACATTACTTTGAAGGCTAATTCAAAGATTGATATGCAAAGTCCCAAGATTGAGATCAACGGTTCACAGAAGGTTGAAGTAAAGAGTGAAGAAAAGATTGATATGCAATCACAAGGAACCCTGCAAATGTATGGCACCCAAGGTTCTTGTCAATCTGCTTCATCTAGATTTGGTAAACGCGGTACATCACAAGAAGCACCAATTACAGGAGACTGATTATGGCATGGACAGATGATGATCATCAAACACACAAACAGATGATCGTTGGAGGAAAAACTTCCTCTTGTGTTGGTAAATCTGATAGCGAAAAGATCTTAGGTTCTCAGTATGTTGAGAACGGTATGCATGTGGGAGCACCTGATAAGTTTGGTCTCATGGAAGGAACCGTGATGATTAACAAAAGTTCTGAGCAACAGGGCCCGTTTGCCTTAGAAGTTCAGGATGATGAGCATATTCGTGACAACCTTTGGGTTGAGCAGGAGACCAAAACAAAGACTCTTGTTGCTGATAAGATTGATGTAAGAAAAGCATTCATTACAACGATCAATAAAGGTAGTTGTAATTTTGTGATCGATCATCGTAGGATATCTGGTTACAAACTTCGTTATACCTGTATTGAGGGTCCTACCAAGGATGTTTTTGTACGTGGTAAACTAAAAAACGGTGATACTATCACTCTCCCAGAAGAATGGGAGTGGTTGGTGCATCAAGATACAATCACAGTGAATCTGACTCCAATTGGAGCTCCTCAGATTTTATTTGTGAGAGGGCAGCAGGGAACAACTATTAAAGTTGGATCACACTCTGCTCTTCCAATTAACTGCTACTATACAGTCTACGGTGAGAGGGCAGATACTCCTAGGGAACCTAACGTTTTCCCTGCCGAAGATCTTTTAACTGATAAATTTGTTGGACAATAGGAGGTAAATTATGCCACATGGAGGATGTCAGGGACTATATCCAGATCCCGAAGCAGGTTGCGGTGGAGGTTCATGGCAACAGAACAGCACATTTGGTGCTGCTGATGATAAAGAAGAGGATTGTTGTAACGATATCTCATGCCACCTGAAAAATGGTTTGTTTGAGGTAGACCTTGAAGTAGAAGGAAATATTGAGTGTGCTGGTACAACCACGTGCCCTACATTCATTGGAGATTTGACTGGAAATGCTGTTTCGGCAAAGGCTCTTGGAGGTGCATTTGATATTCCTAACCTGAAAAGACCAGGTTGGAGGGTTCGTCATGTCATTCCAGAGGGACCCGAAGCTGGTATCTATGTAAGAGGAAGAATCAAGGGACACAATAAGATCTACCTTCCAGAATATTGGCAGGGTCTCATTGACATAGAGTCAATTACTGTAACTTTAACTCAGATTGGAACATCTCAGGATCTTATTATTGAGAGTATTGATTGGGGTAGAGTGGTTAATCTCAAATCTGGAAATAGTTGTGAAATTGATTGCTTCTATGAAGCATGGGCAGCAAGACATCTTGACCCACTGAACCCTGATGAGAAACTGCATGTTGAGTATGAAGGCACATCTCCTGATGATTATCCTGGTGACAAGAGCAGGTTCTTGGTTGGTGGATGGGACTATGACAAACGAGATCCTGTCACAGGAGAACGAGTTCAGTCTTGACACTGGGGTCAGTGCCTGCTAGAATACATAGGTACAGCGCGGCACTGACCCATGCACGAAGATGACTATCTCAGCAGAGTTGTGGTTGACACTTCATCACGCAAGTTTAATCTATACAGCGAGAGCGGTGACCAGAAGGTCATTGAATGTGATACGATCGATGAGTTCATGGGTGTTCTTGAATTTTGTCGTGAGATCCTTGATGATGACGTGCTTGCATACGCAGGTCCACTTGTAGCCAGCGATAATTGACTATTAGTTTCAAAAATAGGTGATAAAAAATCCCGGTAGAAAATTGCCCTATTACCTTTTATGAATAGATACTCAGACAAACTTTATGCAGAAATCCTGCATTTTTACGAATGGAACAGTTCACAGTTGAAGAATTCCAACGAGATTTTGATGCACTTTTTGAAAGGGTCGAAAATGGAGAATCTTTCAAAATCCTTGCGGAAGACGGAAAAGCAGTGATTATTTCCCCGACCCCGATCATTTATGATGCAAAAGAATCAGAGTGGGAAGATTTCTGGTATAACGAACAATCACTTTGTGACATATGAGAACTGAAACTAGACAATCGATGGAAATGTTATTTGCGGCAAAATGGAATCTTCCAAAAGCCGCAAAAAACTGTAATCTTACGGATAAGGAAATGAAAATTACATTTAACGAATATTGCGTTTTTCATCCTCCAACTTGGGATATAAATGAGACATCTATTCATAGTTGACATTGATAACGGTAGGTGCGTAACTCATGATGGGCATGTCCAACTAGGCAGCTTTAATCATACGTTAGAGAAGCATCTTGAATTATGTCCTGATCAAGATTGGCAAGTAACATACTGGATGCCTGATCCATTAGGATTAAGATACAAGAGAGTGAACTATCAACATACTGTGAAAGCAAACGAAGGTTCTCCTAGAACTGATAATGCTTTGGATAGTCGTCCCAGAGACTTTCCTGACCAACCAACCGAAAGACTGGAAAGAGTATTGTGAAAAAAGTTAAGATTACTCCCGAAACTTATCAAAAGATGGAAGATGAGTTCCGAGAAGAAGGACTTGCTTTTACTATTACCATTCCTACACAGGAAACGATTGATAAGTGGCAAAATGCTACTCCTATCCCTCAACCAGTAAGACATAACGTTGATATGGTTGCTGATATGTGGGCAGAGCACAATAGGATAGAGGAAGAACGTAAATTACAACTTGAACTTAATTTATGCCCGTGTAGTCCAATTGGCAGTAGACACGAAACTTAAAATTTCGACAGTATCGGTTCGAGTCCGATCACGGGTACTTAAAAGGTCTTCTACTCGTCGAAGGCTAAATAACATATAGGAAAATTATGGTCGAAATAAAATGGGTCTCAGCAGACTTCAAAACTTCTTAAAGAACGCAAAGGGTAATATTTTATATGTGAACCCTAATGATTTAGATGCTACGGATAGTATTGAAAATCAAGGTAATTCACTTACAAGACCCTTTAAAACTATTCAAAGGGCACTGATCGAGGCAGCAAGATTCTCATATCAAACTGGTCTTGATAACGATAGGTTTGGACAAACTACGGTTCTGATATATCCTGGCGATCATGTTATCGATAATAGACCAGGATGGATCCCCTATGATGATGGAACATCCACAGCAAAATATAGAACTAGAAATGGTGCGTCTGGTTTAATTCTCTCACCATTTAACTTAACTTCTAACTTCGACCTTACAGTATCAAATAACGACCTCTATAAGCTTAATAGTATTCATGGTGGTGTAATTATCCCAAGAGGAACCTCTTTGGTTGGTTTGGATCTGAGAAAAACTAAGATTAGACCAAAATATGTTCCTGATCCTTCTAATGCTGCTATTGAAAGAAGCACCATATTCAGAGTAACTGGTGCTTCATATTATTGGCAGTTTAGTATCTTTGATGCTGATCCCAATAGCACTGCGTATAAAGATTATACGAATAATATCTTTGTTCCTAATTTCTCTCACCATAAACTTACCTGTTTTGAGTATGCTGATGGTGTAAACAACGTTGTCATCGACGATGGTTTCTTAGACATCGCAACAGGAACCACTGATCTTGAAATGTTCTATCAGAAAATTTCTGATGTATATGATGATGCAACTGGTAGACCTATTTCTCCTGACTATCCTGCTGGAAACTTAGATATTCAACCTAAGATTGATGAATATCGTATTGTTGGTTCAAAGGGTGCAGAAGTTGGAATTTCATCTATCAGAGCAGGCGATGGTGTAACTGCAACTACAACTATCACAGTACAAACGTCTTCTTCAATTAAGAGCGTTGGTATTGACGTTGATACTCCTATTAGAATTAGTGGTATCACAGCATCTGGATATAATGGAAACTTTGTATGTGCTGGTGTTACAAGCACCACTGAATTTACATATAGTTTGTCGAATGCTCCTGCTGTTGCATTAGAAAACCCTGCAAATGCTAATGTTAACGTTGTTGTTGACACTGTAACATCCGCATCACCATACATCTTCAATATCTCACTGAGATCAGTGTTTGGTATGTGTGGAATGCACGCTGATGGCAACAAAGCCACTGGATTTAAATCCATGGTTGTTGCTCAGTTTACCGGTATTGGTTTACAAAAGGATAATAATGCCTTTGTAAAATACAATACTACAACTGGATCGTATGATGATACAACTACAATTGCAAACTTATCATCTGACTCTCGTGCAGTTTATAAACCAGATTATGCAAACTTCCATATCAAGTGCTCGAACGATTCTGTTTTACAGTTAGTTTCGATCTTTGCTATTGGTTATGCTCAACACTTCGTTGCAGAGTCTGGTGGTGACCAATCCGTTACCAACTCAAACTCTAACTTTGGTGCAAAGGCATTAATTACTAGTGGATTTAAGAAGGCAGCATTTGCCAAGGATGATGTTGGTTATATCACACATATCATTCCACCGAGAGAAATTGAAGCAGCAAACACATCTATTGAATTTGATGCAATTGATGTCCATCAAACCGCAGTTGGTGTTGGATCTACTGGTAGATTATATCTCTATAATAAAACAAACGCAGCAAATAAACCTTTAAGTGTCATTGAAGGTTATAGAATTGGTTCTAAGGTAAATGATGATCTCAAAGCTCAATTGAGTGTTGGTGGTACTGTAACAGAGTACACAGCAAGAATTACGATGCCTATCAATGGTATCAGCACAGCTCAATTTACATCTATTAAAGAGTCATTTGTTGGCAACTCTATTGGATTCAATAGTATTACCTCCAATATTATGACTCTGAAAAACACCCATAGTTTCCTTAATGGTGAATCTATTCGTGTTATTTCTGATGATGGATCACTTCCTGACGGTCTGATATCCAATAGAATTTACTTTGCTATTACAAAGGAAAACGCTAATGCTGGGTTTAGTGGTGAAAACCAAATCCAAGTTGCAACTTCCTTAAACTCTGCTCTTTCTGCTGATGCAATTGGTATTAACAGTTTAGGTGGTAATTTAAGAATTGAATCCAGAGTCTCTGATAAGACCTCTGGTGATATTGGTCACCCAATTCAATATGATACCTCTGTAAGTCAGTGGTTTATTAATGTTTCTGGATCTACAACTGATAACAGCTTACATGGTCAGATTGTTGGTCTTGGAACTGCTAACCTAGGTGATGCAACACCTAGAACATTTATTACAAGAAGACAGGATGATAGAGCACTGTTAGACACAGTGTATCGTGCCAGATATGTAATTCCTGCTGCATCTGGTATTACATCTGCTAGACCACCTGTTGATGGTTATGTTCTTCAACAATCTGGTACTACTGTTACAAGTAATGAAGAAATTCAAGTATTATATTCACCAACTACTAAAACACTCAATAATGTCAGTGAGTTAAGGAATCCTAACTTCATCTCTACTTGTACATATAGTTCTCCGTTTGCTTATGTTGATACAGAGCGATCTCATAATCTGACAGTTGGATCTAAGGTCAGTCTTATTAATGTTACTAGTAGCGATAATACTACTGGTTTAGCTGGTACTGGATTTAACAGAGACTATACTGTTGTTGGTGTTTCTAGTGCAAAACAGTTTATTGTTGGTCTAAACACAAGTCCTGGTGTATTTAATAACGCCACTAACGTTAGAGGAACTTCTCTACCAAGATTTACGGAATTTAAGACTAACGAGACGTTGAGTCTTTATAGATCCAGAGAGGTGAGTAGATACCAAACTGGTCAGCAAGATGGTATCTATCATCTACTGCTATCTAAGAATTCTATTGCTCCAACATCTGCACCTTTCAGAGGTGATAGGTATAATCAGAATATTCAGTTCTTCTATCCTCAAACAAATAGAGATAATCCTATCTCTGATGCACTCCCAACCAAATCATATGCTCTGAGAAGTCCTGTTGGTGAGGTTACGGTTGATAATCCTCAGAATAGCTTAACAAAAGAAACAGAATATAGTAGACTGACTGAATTTGGTGGTTTAGTCGGACTTGGTGTTACCGATATTCAATCTAATAGTGCTGGTACTGCGCATACAATCTTTACGAAGATTGATCATGGTCTGAATAGAATTGTATCTGTAAGTATTGCAAGTAGTGGTGGTAATTATGGTGTTGGATCTGGTATCACTGAAAGATACTACAACGCTAGCCTTGTTGGATTTGCAGGATCTACCGTAGGTAAGAACGCTACTGCTAGGGTTACAGTTGAACCAGCTGGTGGTATCAGTGACATTAAGATTATTGATGGTGGTTCTGCATATGGTGTTGGTAATACTTTAACTGTCAACAATATTCCAAAACTTGCTGGTGCTTCTGATGCTGTTCTTCAAATTCAGAGGATCTATGATTCAACTAATGAAGTTTTAGATGTTCAGGGCATTACTTCTGAGTCATTCAAATCTCACAATACTCTGTATAGAATTTCTGGTGTTGACATTGGTCAAGACAGGAAAATCAATGTAGTATCTTCTACTACGATTGGATCTGGAAATACTATTGGTATTGGATCTGAATCGTGTGAAAATGCAATTGTTCTTAATGGTGGTTTAAGTGTTGCTGTATCTGGGTTTAGTTATGATGCTGGATCTGGTATTGGTACGTTTGCCACAGTTGATAAACATGGTCTGAGTGTAGATAATAAAATTAGAATTAGCGATGCAGCTAGTGCCTTATACAATGGTGACTTCATTGTCAAGAACATCATTGGGTTGACATCATTCACTGCTGCAATTGGTGTTGGAACAACAACTCCTGCCACAGGAACAGCAAGAGTATTGAAGCCTTCATTGACTTCTTCTGGTGGAGTCGTTACAGGTGATGATGAGAACCTTGATGGTCGTATGATGTATAATTATGCAGGCATTACGACTACACTGTCTGCTGCTATTAATAATACAACTGCAACCAGTATTGCTATTCAGAATATAGAACAGACTGATTTTCAAATTGGTGACTTTATTCAAATCAATGAAGAGTTGATGCGTATTAAGACAACAACTTCTACTAGCAGTATTAATGGTTCATCTGGTGCTCCTACGAATCCATTGAGTGTATTCAGAGGCATTTTTGGAACAAAATCCTCTGCTCACCCTATTAATAGTGTTGTTAGAAGAGTTAAATGTTCTCCTGTTGAACTTCGTAGAAACTCTATCATTCGTGCATCTGGTCACACATTTGAATATGTTGGATTCGGTCCTGGTAACTATTCAACTGCTCTTCCAGAAAGAAATGATAGGAGACTATCTCCAATGGAGGAGCTCCTAGCACAATCAACAAAACTTGATGGTGGTATAAACGTCTACACCGGCATGAATAACGATGGAGACTTCTTCATCGGTAACAAGAAAGTTAGTTCTGCTACTGGGCAGGAAGAGGTGTTTGATGCACCAATCCCATCTGTTACTGGTGAAGACGTTACTGATACAGGAGTCAGCGTTGGTTTTGACGTTCTAACTCCACTTGAAATCACCATCTCTCGCTCTATTAAAGTTGAGGGTGGACCTGACGGTAGTATCATTTCTGAATTTGATGGTCCTGTTATCTTTAATGATAAGATTACCTCTACTTCTTCTAATGGATTGGAAGCAAATTCCTTGTTCCTACAAGGTTCAACTACTGTTTCTAGAAACTACTCAGTTGGTGTTACTCAACCCACCTTGGCAGGTAACGCAGGTGACGTTGTATTCAATGCAAACCCAGTTAAGGGTGGATATATTGGATGGGTTTATACTACCGACAATGATTGGTTCAGATTCGGTAATGTAAGTGCTTCTAAGACCGAGAACGCTGGTATATTTGATAGAATTGGTATTGGCACCACCACTGCTGGTGACGCTGAATTGTTTATTAATACCGGCGGTAGAGCAGTTGTAACTTTGGGTGGATCATTTGGTGTTGGCACAACGATGCCTCAATATGATCTCCACGTTGAACAGAACATCTACGCTTCTGGATTTATTACTGCTAGCACATTCCTCTATGGTGATGGTAGATATATTTCCAACCTACCAACAGACTCTAAGTGGGATGCTACTGAAACTGCATCTGGTGCAAAAGCTGGTATCTATACTGGTTCAGGATCAAATGACATCTTTGTTGGTATTGGAACCACTACTCCAACTGCACTTCTGACTGTTGGTATTGGAACAACTACCACTAATAAAGCATTCATTGTTGAAGATTCCGGTGGAATCGAACTCGTTGGTATCACTACTACTGGTAGATTGGGTGTTGGTAACACTAATCCGCAAGGATTACTCGATGTCAATGGACAATTTATTGCTAATCAATATGCATTGTCTGGTGTTGGTACAATTACTGCTGGTATCATCACTGCAACTGATACTCTTAGAGCTGGTGTCGGTGGTACTGTATTCCATGCTTCTGGTTCAAATGTTGGTGTTGGAACAGTTACTCCAAGAGCAACGCTTGATATTGATGGTAGCACAAGATTAAAAACTTACTTTGAACCTGTTCCAACTGTTGGACCAGTTGCTAACGTTGTTAGTATTGACCTTTCACAGGCACAAACGTTTAATGTTAACGTTACATCTACTGTAAATTCTCTCACTATTCTCAATCCTTCTAGTGAATCATCTTCATTCACACTTAAAGTAACGCAAGATGGAACTGGTGGGTATTCTGTTGGTATAGATACCTTTAAGAATAGTGGTGGTGGTGCCATCCCTGTCTATTGGTCGGGATCTGTGATTCCAATTGTTACTACAACTGCCGGCAAAACTGATATTTACTCATTTATTACATTTGACGGTGGTTCATCATTCTACGGTGTATCAGGAGGACAGAACTTCGGATGAGTCCCTTAGCATTTCATCGAAAACTACAAACGAAAGTTAGGTTAAATCCTCCTACACTTAGTATCGTTACACAACCTGTATCAAGTGGATCCATTCCTAATCTTGGATCCACTTCATTCACTGGATTAGCGACAGTTACCTTCCCAACAGTTATTGGGGTAGGAACAATTGGTTATGAATGGAGAGATAATTCAGGTGTCATTGGTGTTGGCACTCAGTTAACTTTATCTAACTTAACTGCTGCAAATGATAGTGGCAGAGAAATATTTCAACGTGCAATTTATTATCCAGACGCTACAAGAACTGGTATTGAAACCTTTGAACCTGGTGCAAATAATTCACCGTTAGATTCTAATTCAGTTACTTTAAATGTAAGATCTGTTATTACATTCTCTCAGCAACCGACTGCTGATGGTGGCGAGTCTATAACTGATCAAACCATTGCCATCAGTCCTGCAACTCCAAATGGATCAGGAACGATTGATTTATCAACTGGTGATTTCAGCGACTTTGAACCAGGTGTTTCTTATACATTGACTCCTAGTTCAACAATGGTAATCAGTGCGGCCTTTGCAGGTGCAGCGGGACAAGATGGTGATTCAGGTGGTATTGGTGGAAAAGGTGGAAGAACTTCTGGAAAAGTAACTTTGCAGAAAGGATTTACTTACGTTCTAATTGCGGGAACATTGGGAACTGGTTATGGAGATAAATCATCATCAGGACCTGGACCATTTGATGTCAGTGGTGGTGGATATGGTAGTGGTACAAATGGTGGACAAGGTGGTGGATTCACTGGTCTCTTTGTGACATCAGTGTTGCAATCTAATTCATTATTGATTGCCGGTGGCGGTGGCGGAGCGGCTGGTGGAGTTAATAGAGTTGGTGGATCTGGTGGTGGATTAGTGGGTGGTGATGCTTCTAGTGCAAAGGGTGGCACACAAACCACAGGAGGTGATGGATTCTATGTTGATTATGGAGATCAATATGCATTTATGAATGGGGAAGCACTTCAAGGTGGTGATGCACAGGGATATGAATATGAAAATCAAAGTGGAACTTGGTTATATGGCACCTCCTCCTTCGGCGGTGGCGGCGGCGGTGGTGGATACTTTGGTGGTGGTGCCGGTCGTTCTGATAGTAATGCAGACCCTGTTTCTGATGGAGGTGGTGGAGGTTCTGGATACATTAATCCAGATCTTGTGACAGATGGATCTTTTGGGTCGAGTGATAATGCAGATGCAGGAACAGTAACTCTTTCAAAGGTAAGTTAAATGGCGAACGTTAGTAAAATTTTCGCAAAAGGCACTATTATTGCCATTACTGCCAAGGCAGAAATTCCTGCGTCTGATGCCAACTTACTTCAATATAGTTGGAGAAAGAATGGGGCAGTTGTCACTAGTGTACTTACATCTGGAACTGCAACATTAATCACATCAACACCTGGATCTTACGATGTGGTTGTTTCACACCCCAATGCAGACACAATTACATCTAATAGCTTTAACCTCTTTTACAGAGAACCAGAGGATATTATTAGATTAATCTATCAAACTGGTGATTTTAGTAATATTGATTCCAATAGTGGAAATTTCACATCTTTCCAAGTAATTGATTGGAATATTGCTGAAAAAGAATTTGAAATGGGTCCTGGTGTAGGAGATGCTGCTAGATTTGGTAATCCAGCTGGTGGTTGGTGGAGAGTATTTGCAAAAGAAAGAGATCTAAGTTTAGATGTTACTCTTAGAGGATCTTGTGGTGGTGAAGTTAGTAATTCAAGGATTTCTGGTCAGGGTGGGGAAGGAACTTTAAGAAGAACTTTTGAAACAAATCAATTATATAGTTTTAGAATCGGTGATAGAAGAACTGGTGCAACTGATGACGTTCAATTGAATGGACCTAATGGTGGTAGAATTTTTAGTGGCAGTGGAGAATTTGGAGGTGGACAAACTTACATGAAACGTGGTGGTACTCTTGTTGCTGTATGTGGTGGTGGAGGAGGATCTGCAACAAATGCTGATGGTGGAGCTGGTGGTGGATTAAATGTGCCGGGAGAATCTGGACAAGGAAACGGGAGATCTGGTGGTAGTGTCTTTAATCCTGGTACTCAGATTAGTTACTCTGGATACCCAAGAAATTTTGGTGTTCGTGCAATGACCAGATGTGGTCAAGATGCAAGAACTGGGGGAATGTTATGTACCTTTGAAAATAGTGCAGTTGACGTTCAGAACAATGGTGGATTTGGTGACAATAATGGTGGTGGAGGAGGATCAGGTCTTCAAGGTGGATCCGGTGGAAGATCTTCTAATGAAGGTGGATGTGGCGGATCAGGTTGGGCAAGTAGTGCTGTAACAGTTTTATCTGCATCGTTAGGTGGTGGTGGACAAGATCAGAATGGTAGTGTTAGAATTAGGCAGACTGGATTCAATAACTATATTGTTCAGTGGTATCATATTACCGGGGTAAGACAAGGACTTATACCAACATTTAACTTGACTAATAATGGCAACTTTACTGCAACAGTAACTCCACAAAACGTTGGTTTTGAAACTAATCAGGGACCAGAGTCTAGCAAACATTACTTAGTTGAATTTGAAGAACCATTCTCAAATACATTGTATAATATTACTTTTACTTTCATTGGAGATTTAACTGCCGCAGGGACACTAGTACCATCCTTTAATCCAATCATATTTGACAAGCAAGTTGGATCGTTTAGAGTTAAATTTGCAGATGCTGATGGAACACCTCATATTAGAGAGGCAATCTTCAAAGTAGAACCGGCATAAATAAGATATAAGACTGGGGGGAAAGTGAACTCCAATGGCAATTAACAAAAATTTTGTTGTCAAGAACGGGTTAGAGGTCAATGCTGGCCAAATCTTTGCCGATTCTGCGAGCGCAAAAGTTGGTATTGGTAGTACATTACCCACAGTCGAACTTGATGTTCAAGGTGCCATTGCGGCGACGGATGTAGTTTCTTCTCTTTTGAGAGTTACTGGTTATTCAACGCTTCCCCAGGTCACAGTAAATAATAATATGGTTATTAGTGGTATTACCACTGGTAATCATTTAAATGTATTAGGTATATCTTCATTATCAAATCTTAGAGTTGTTGGTGTATCAACTTTTGAGAATAACGTCAACCTTGATGGTAACGTTAATGTAACTGGATTTTCAACGTTTGTGGGTCTTACCTCAATCGCTGGAAACTTAAAGGTTGCAGGATTCTCAACATTTTCTAATTATATTCAGGCAACTGGTGGTGTCAACGTAGTTGGTACAGTTACTGCAACTGCTTTTGATGGTGCTTTCTCTGGTACTGGTATTAATATTGGTATTCAGTCCGAAGGAACCACAGTCAGTACAGCAACATCAACTATTAACTTTGTTCCCGTCAATGCTTCTGTTCGGGTTGATGCTTCCGATGGTGGTGCTGGTATTACAACTGTCACTTTTCAGTCCAGTGGTATTTCATTAGGACTAGCCATCGCATTAGGCGCTTAAACTATTATAACTATAATAAAGGACCAAAACAATGCCAGAGTCGTTTGCAAACAAATCCCAAAGGAGAGTAGGTGTGACCACTACGGTCAGAACTGCTTCCATTGGTGTTTCTACTGATAGAATCACTAATATTTCAACGTTTAACGTTAATCCTGGTGCTCTGGTAGATGCAAATCAGTTTATTGGAGGAACTCGCGTTCTTTCAGTTAACGTTGCTTCAAACTTTGGCATCGGTGGATCTGTTACAGTAGACTCAACTTCTAATAATGTTGCTGCTGCTACTACTCAAACTGTTGGTTTTAATAGTGTTACGGCAATTGACACTCCCATTGAGAAATCTATCCTAGTTGCCGGGACACTTGCTAATAATACAAATGATCAACTGAAAGCATCTGTTATTCTGTCACAACATAATAACGAGCACATTAACATTGTGCATGATGTTCCCATTCCTGCTGGATCTAGTTTAGTTTTATCTGATGCAGGTAAATTGGTTGTAGGTATCGGTAGCACTGTTTCAGTTTCTGTTAACACAAATTCTGGTGTCGATGTAGCACTTAGTTTCCTGAGAGGGGTAACCTGATATGGCAAAGATTGGATACGTTGGCAATACACCGAACGCATCTTCGGTTGTTATTGCTAGACAATTCTATGAAGCTTCCGGAAGCGTAGGCATTGTTACATTTAATTCTGGATATACACCAGGTTATCTGGATGTATACCTAAACGGAATTAAATTATTAGATGCAACTGACTATTCTGCCTCTGATGGTACAACTGTTAACTTCACTAGTGATCTTACTGACGGAGATGTTGTTGAGTTAACTGCCTATAAAGCATTAACACTTGGCAAATCTAATATTGGTATTAATTCTGCTGGCACAATAATTGCCGCAGATGGTATCCAGACAATCAATTTCATTGGTGCTGGTAATACTTTCCTTCTTCGTGGAAATGAAATTGATATTTCTATCGAAGGTGGTGGTGCAATTGGTGTCTCATCTAATACATTTGGATCCCTAGTAGGAGCTGGATTTACACACTTCAACTTCGTTGGTGCAGCTGTTACTGCTCTGGGTAGTGGTGATGTCGGCGGTGCTAAAACTGCTGTCGTAACCATTAATAACACATTATCAATTGGCACTCGTGCAGGCATTCAATATATCGTTTTAACCTAAATATCATAACATAGCGTAGACTCATGGCAGATAGAGTACCCCTAATTTTTAATACATCTGCACAGCAGATTCAAGAACTTGGGTCTGGTGATGGACTTGATTTATCTGGGTCTCAGTTAAATACCGGAATTATGTCAGCAACGGCATATTCTACTCCGGACTCTGTTAACACCTCAATTACTCTGGACAATCCAGATTATAATTATATGCAGGTTGGTCCAATTACTGTTGGTTTGGCTGCAACCATTACGGTTGGTGCTGGCGTTTCATATGTAGTAATCTGAGGTATTCATGTCAACTTTAAGAGTTATCAAAATCACAAATAAAGATGATGATGGTCCGGTAGAATTTACCAAAGGTGCAATTCTGCCTGCTAACGAACAAATTGTCAGTTCAGATACTTTACAAACTGCTATTGAAGTATCAACATCTACCGGTGTTGTTACTGCAACATCATTTCACGGTAGTGGAATTGGTATTACCGGACTTAGTGGAACTTCCACAGGACTCGCTCTTGGTTTAATTTTAATCGGTTAATAATATGTCTCAAATTAAGGTTGATCAGATTGTTCATTCCGACAACATTAATCCTCCTACAATTAGCTTTGGTGCCACATGTGTATCAGGTCAAATTTTTAGTGCTCTCGGAGGAGTAACAGTATCTGGTGCTTGCACTGCCACGTCATTTGTTGGCGACGGATCAGCGTTGAGCGGTCTTCCTGTTGCTACGGTTGGGCAAATTATTGGTGCTATTATGTCAGGAACATCGAGGTAAAAAATGTCTAGAATCAGAGTAAATTCCCTTGTTAATAAGGACGATACTGGTGGAGTTACCTTTCTTAAAGGTGGAAAAATTCCAGCTGGACAAATTTTTAAAGTTGAAGGAGGTATAACAGCAGCAGGCATCATGACTGCATCATCCTTCATTGGAAACGGTGCTGCATTGACTAACCTTAATACCATTACAGCATCTAGAACATATGGATTGGCACTAATCTTAGATCCATTACCATTTAGAGTCTAATCTCTTTATTATAAATAATTCGAATAAAAATCACCACTACTTTATACTATCATGGCCGGAGCTCCAAATATTGTAGGCGTCAGTACCATCACTGGCGTAACCACTGCATACAATCACGCATCTAATAATCCTATCTGTCTTGTCAGCAATCCTCTGGGTTCTGAGAGGGTATATAAGATTAATAACGTTACTATTTCAAACGTTGATACGACAAACGCTGGTTTGGCAACAGTTAAAACTCATGCCGGAACTGGTAGCTGGGGTTCGAATCCTGGTGCTGGCGTAAGTATTTCTGTTGTTAATCAATTGGGTATTGCAACAGGTGCATCTATCGTTGTTGTTGATAGAGCATCCTCGTTCTATATTCAAGAGAATGAGTCTTTATCCGTACAAGCAAACGTTGCAAACTTATTGAACACCGTAATTTCTTATGAAATTATTCAGTGATTTCTAAGTAACACTACCTGGATCTATTTCAATGCCAATTTCAAAGGGAATCAACGGTTTAACAAAACTTGGAAGGCGACAAGCTGCTTATTTTACGGGCATAGCTTCTAATGATGCGGATAAAGTTTATACCACTGCGACTGGTGACGCATATGAATACCAAACTGATGGCACCCTAACCATTAACGCTACCATTGTTAATGCAAATCATGTAAAAACTGGAACTGACATTAGAGATCGTAATTATATTGGAGTGGATCCTGGTTCATTCAATGGTGCTAAATCCGTAGAGTACCTCGCCACCGGTGGTGGCGGCAGTGGTGGCGGACTCTGGTCTCCTACGCTTGGTGGTGGCGGCGGTGGTGGTGGCGCTGCTATTCATGGAAATAGTCCCTTAGTTCCAGCACCATTAAGATCTGGTACTGCCTTCACATTTGTAAACAGTGGCGGTGTCGCCACCCGATTTAATGAGGTCAATGGTACTGTGGTTCTTGGGGCACTTGTAATTGACATAGGCGCTGGTGGCAGTAGCGGGTCTGCTGGTGAAACTACCACTGCTGCTTTCCCAGTTCCATTTACTGCTGAACATGGATCCAGTAGTATTAGTGCTGAGGGTGGCGCTGGTGGTGGACAGGGTGGTGGTACTGCCGGATCTGCTAGTCCAGTAGGATCTGGCGGAGGTGGTGGATCCAACAACGGGGGCGCTGGTCCCGGTGGCCCAAGAGGAAATGCAGGAGGCGCTGGTGGCGGTCCTGGATATCAGGACAACCCCGGTGGTGGTGGAGGCGGTGGCGGTGGTTCAGGCGCCACCGGCTCCGCCGGTGGAAACGCCGGAGGCAGTGGTGCAACCGGTACAACATTGACTATTCCGGGTCGTCCAGTTAGTACAACACTTAGTCTTACCGGTGGTGGCGGCGGTGGTGGGCGAAGCGGACAACCTGGTCCAACGCATGGAAATAGATATCCAAGTAAATCCAATGGTGGTGCCGGTACTGGTTCCGGTGCTGGCGGATCATCTGCTCCTAACACTAACGCTGCTGGTGGCGGAGGTGGCGGTGGATATAACTCAACTCCTGGTAGCGGCGGTAATGGGATTGTTATTATGGTAATAAACTAATCATAATCTAAAATGTCTATCAGATACTTTGCTAAAATTGATAAGAGCACGAATGAAATTTTACGTGTTCATATAAAAAATGATTCCAAACCAAATTGGGATTCATTTTTGAGTGATACTAGTTACACTTGGAAAGAAAGTTTTCCTACTGCTCCGCTAGGTATAGCAACGACTCGATATAATCCTGCAAGTATCGGATCAACATATTACGCTGATGCTGATGCATTCTTAGTGTCAAATCCTGGCATTGGAACGTCTAGAATTTTAAACAGTTCTACTTGGCAATGGGATCCTTCTGTTTCAGCACCATCGACACTTCCCAATATATACACGTGGGATGATGATTACTGTCAGTGGATTACTGTTTTTGGCCCTGGTAATAATGGTGGAATCGAGAACTCTGATCTTTTAGAAGATTTAGTTTCTCCTGCTGTTGGACCTGATGGAAGTAATGTTCCATATCTTACGCCAGTATATGCTCCTGATGGCACACAAGTGGGGACTGAACCCAAACTCTAAATTATTTCTTTTTTATTATGCCGTTGAGACCGATAATCAAATTCGATAAGAACAATAATTTAATTTTAACGAGAGATGTAGATATATCGCAAGATAGATTTGCTGCTTTTGGTAACAGATATGTTGCCAATAAGTGGTGTGACACAGAGTTTTACTTTCAATCTGATAACGGGATTGGAACAGAAAATTTTTATAACAAAGTTCCTTGGTGTGAAATACAGGGATTTTCTAATGCCAAATATTATTGGGGAGAAGATGTCGCCAAGAAAGTAGAGGCAAAGGGATATATTTGTGGTGCAGCACCATTTGTATATGGTGAGTTTTTATTTAATGATCCAAATCCAGAAAGAAAATATAAAACAGTATTTTTACCAAAATCTGATTATCCATATAAAACTAACATTAAAGAAAAATGTCCAGAGATGGATAATTTTAGACAATTTTGTCTTGATTTAGATGGTGAAGATACAATTTTTATTTCTTATCCAATTGATTATACTGAGATTTGGAATTATAGGTTACCAAGACAAATTTACGATAAAATTTGGATGAATGGTATGCATGGTTTTGATCGCATGTGGATACCAACTCTACAACAATTGATCAGAAGAAGTAAAGTCATTCATGTTCCATCTATATTTTCATCTACTGTTGCATATGCAACGTTTATGGGAACTCCTATTGAGTTTTATGATCATGATATCTATATTAGAGGGACAATACCTGATGATGAGCATCCAGCAGCTGTTCCATGGCAGGAAAAAATATCTAAGATGTACACTGTTGTTCCATCTGAAAAATCACCAGAGTGGAATACATTCATGAGATATTTGACTGATTGTTTTCGTGGTGATGGTCCAGATAAGTATTTTTGGTTAACAAAATTGCTTTCATTGGAAAGAGTGAAACCACCCGAAGAATTGTATGAAGATCTATTGATTTTGCACAACAGATTTCTCCCCCATATCAAAAACAAAGAGGATAATCATAGATTCCCAGAATTTCCAATTAAACCCTGTTCAGCATCTCACAATTTTTACAACCCACTGAAAGAAAAATGTGATATAATCATAGAGAAGTCAAAGAATGCATCTGATGATGCACATAGATATCTCTCCGAACTATGAAAATTATTGATAATGCTCTCAGTCAGAAACATTTTCTAGCATTAAAACTTTTCATGATGAATGAATGTGATTGGTATTTTTCAGAAAGTATTGTCACTGGTGAGGACGAAAACTTTCCTATGTGCTGCTTAACACATGCATTCTATGATTATAAAGACTATACTGTACATTGTTCCTCATCATATAATTTTCTTCTACCAATCATAAACATATTGCAACCGACATCTTTGATAAGAATTAAGGCAAATATGTATATTAATCAAAATAAATTTGTGGAGCATGATTTACATACAGACAGTGATAAGGATATCAATGCAGCATTATTTTATGTGAATACAAACAACGGTAAAACTATCTTCGAAGGCGGAACAGAAATTGATAGTGTAGAAAATAGATTGGTAATATTTAAAGGCAATACTCCTCATCGTAGTACAAATTGCACCGATCAATATCGTAGAGTGAACATCAATTTTAATTATACATGAACTATAAAGAATGGAAGAACGACTTAACTAATAAAGTTTCTTATTATAATGGAAGTCCCATCCCATCATTTATTGAATTAAATTTGGGTCCAACATGCAATCGCAAATGTGATTTCTGTCCTAGGGCACATGGATGGACGGACTCTGGCGATTATATGAGCTTAGAATCGATTCGGAAATTAAAAAGAGAGTTGTTAGAAATTGGATTCAGTGGTATGATATGCATATGTGGTTTTGGTGAACCACTTCAACATCCATATGTTATTGATGTAATTAATTTGTTGAAATGTGATCAGTGGGTTGTAGAACTTGTCACTAATGGAGATTTCTTAACAAGAGAGATCGCAGAAACTCCCGATCATGTTGCTGTTAGCATGTATGATGGAGAGCATCAGATTAAAAAGTTTACTGATCTTCTTGGTGGTCTTAGTTTTTCTCTTCGTGAGAGGTGGCAAGACTTTGAAACACTTACCAATAGATCAGGTAGTGTAGATTATGGTGGTGATGTTGATATTACTCGACCTTGCAACTATCCTTTATACTATATGTTTATCAATCATGATGGAGATGTTTACTTATGTCCACAAGATTGGTCAAAGAAACATGTATTTGGTAATGCTTTCTCACAAAATTTAATGGATGTTTGGACTTCTGCTAAATTTAGTGGATATAGACAAGTTCTTTTAACTAACAGGAACATAGAACCATGTAAGAACTGCAATACTTGTGGTTTAGTTTATGGCAATCAGTATCAGGAGGTATGGAATACACACTATGATTAGTCTCGACTTTGAAGATATTGGTAGTAAAAGGTTCGTCAATAAAAGAACCTTTAATCCGCATACATCCGACAGATTATGTGAACAATATCCATCTATGAATAAGTTTGTTGATTTTGATGGAGGTAATCGTAGAAATTATCAGAGGGAACATAAAAAGAGATTTATCTCGGTTGGATCTCAAATAAAGAACAATATATTCTCTACCTCTGCTGTAAACGGAGAGTGGTCTGGGTTTATTGAATATTTGAAGAGTGAAGAGTATAGTGAGTTTATAAAAGAAACTCTTGGGATTGATAGCTTTGAGTTGGGATTTGAGTGGGCAATTATCGATGATGGTAATGATCTCTGTCCTCATAGTGATTGTTGTAAGAAATTAGGAACACATTTATTCTTCTTCCCACACCTCTGTTGGAGAGGAGATGGTGGAGATTTTATGTTCTTAGATGATGCTAATAATACAAATAACCCAGAGATATTTGACTTTAAGACTCATAATGTGATAAAATATAGTGACAATTGTAGCATATTATTTGCAAACTCTGAAAATTTTCGCAATTGGCATTCAGTTACAGAAGTCAAGTCTCAAATATCAAGGAGAGTGTTTCAAGTTATCTTTTGGATGAAAGGTGACGTGAAATGCTATCAGACTTGATCTAATATATAAACTATGAATTAATTATTACATGGCTTTCCAAAGCGTTTGGTATTATACTGACCTACCCATAGATGTTGTTGAAATACTTGAAAGAGATTTAACAAGAGACTTTGATTCCCAAATGGGAGATTCTAGATTGCATGGAGATGCCCTCAATTTAGAAAAGCGTGATTCACAGAACGCTTGGATTCCAACAACTCATTGGTTAGGTGGTTTCTTATGGCACTACATTCAACGTGCTAATCGTGAAAACTTTTTGTATGACCTAAGAAATATTGATGGTGAGGCAATGCAATATACTCGATATAAAGAAGGTCAATTCTATGGGTGGCATAATGATGCAGGTCTTCAAACACAATATAAACCAGTAGCAAATGGCAATCGTGCTGAGGGTGTAGCACAAGACTTTGTGAATGAGAACATTGAACTTGTTCGTAAATTATCTTTTGTATTACAACTCTCTGATCCTGATGATTATGAGGGTGGTAACCTACAACTGTTAGATGAAGCTGGAAATTCCTACATTGTACCAAGGCAGAGGGGAACCATGATTTTATTTGACTCTCGCACACAACATCGTGTTCTTAAAGTTAAGAGTGGTGTTCGTAAGTCTATCGTCGGATGGACTGTTGGCCCTCGCTGGAAATAAATGATTATGACAGAACAAGAATTGTTAAATCAAGAGAAAAGATGTGCGGGAACTGCATGGACTCGTAATGAATCTTTTGATAAGAATGGATATTTAGTGTTAAAAAATCTTTGGAGAGCAGAGGAATTATATCGACCTGTGCCAGAGGTTAGAGGACAAATAAACTACTGGGGTAGGAACCTGGATCAGTACAATTTAATTTCAGATGAAGAACAAGTTGATGGATCTCTGGCAACTTATACTCATCCACAATATAGAGAAATTCATTGTGGGATTAGAAAGAGATTAGAATCAGTGATTGGTCGCGAACTGTATAACACATATTACTACGATCGTTTTTATTTTGCTGGCCAAGAATTAACGAAACATGCTGATCGAGACGCATGTGAAATTTCTGTGAGTGTTCACATTAGCAGTAACATTGATGAGTGTTGGCCATTTAAAATCAAATCAGTTCAGGGTATAGAATCCTCCTTATGTTTGAGATCTGGTGATGGTCTCCTATATAAGGGGTGCGAGCGCCCTCATTGGAGAGATCCACTTCAATCTCGATATAAACGTAAACGTGATCGATTGAAGAATTGGATTACTAGAAAACAAGATGACACATATTACCATCAGGTTTTCTTCCATTATGTTTTAGCGGATGGTCAACGTGCTCAGTGTTATAACGACGCCGCTCGATAAATAACTAAAAAATCATCATAAAATGGGTTACCTAGGGCAAGAGACTTCCTTAACAGGAACTCAAAATTATAAAAAGATCTCAGTAGTTGCCACTGCTGGTCAAAAGAACTTTATTGTTCCAGGTGGTTATAGTATTAACGCCGTTGATGTTTATCGAAACGGTATCAAATTAGTTGGTCAGAGAGACTTTGTTGCACTAGATGCTGTTACTGTCACTTTGACCCAAGCAGCAAGTGTAAATGATATTCTCGAATTTAGTATTTTTGAAAATTTTCAGAGAGAGGATGTCATCTCTGGTGATGGTGATTCTACAATTAATGGTAATCTTCAAGTCTCCGGTGACCTAGGTATAACAGGAACTCTGAATGCTTCTGTTAGTAATACTTTAACAGCTGGTATTGCTACCGAAGCAGTTCGTGCTGGTATGTCTACTGAGGCAACCAGCGCAGGTATTGCTACCTTTGCAACAACAGCAGGTATTGCTACCTTTGCAACAACAGCAGGTATTGCTACCTTTGCAACAACAGCAGGCATTGCTACGCAGTTATCCGGATATCTTGGGGTGGGTGTTACTGGCGCTAACTTAAATGTAACTGGTGTCATCACAGCAACCTCATTTAGTGGTAATGGATCTGCACTTACAGGTATCGCAGCTACTGATAACGTAAATACCAGCACTCTTGTTGTTGCTGGAATATCAACATTTAGTTCAGGAATTTCAGTATCTGGTGTTGTTACAGCCACTTCATTCAGTGGTAGTGGAGCAAATCTATCCGGTGTTGGCACTCAGGGATCTGTATTAGTTGCTGATACAGCATCTGTTACTGGCGTATCAACATTTGCTAATGTAATTGTTGGTCAAGCAACAACTCAATTTGTTGTTAATGGTGATGCAAGAATTACTGGTGTCACTACCTTCGGAACTGATTCGATTACCATCAATCCATCTGGAAACGTGATGAATGTCGGTGCAGGAATCACCATCCATGGATACGGCGGACTTGCAGTCTCAGGTATTCTCACTGCTAATGGTGTTACCGTTGGTCAAAATGCCATCGGTGCAAGAACTGTTCAATCCGGTGGATCACCTTCTGGTGGTGCTGACGGAGATATATACTACATCTACTAAGGAAATTAACGCATGACTGCTGGAAGTTGGGTAGAAAATACCGATAAGAGATATTGGTTCCCTGATACTATTCCCACTAAAACGGATGAGTGGAATATTGCTCAGGAGAGAAAAAGATATGTAACCAATTACGGCACAACCAGAACACATCCACGTTGGTTGTATGATAATGGTGCTTTTGTTGATGATGACTATCTTTATCACAATGAAGAGTGGCGATATGTCACTAATTGGAATGATGTTCCAACATCTAACGATAGTGAGTTTTATATTAAAAATCCTATTGCAGAGTGGACAAAGAGTGAGGATGATAAGACATATACTATTACTTGGAAGACATATACTGTTCAAGAACCAACCATCTCTGATGAAGATACAGTACAATTAAAAGTTCAGAAAGAAGATACTGACTGGGTATATGATCATTCTGCTTTGACTGTAACCAAAGCATACGATATTACTCGTTATAACACTGATGATCTTAACACTGAGAAGTGGAATGTTCTGAGAGGGACACGTGATTTGTTGATGAAGAATACTGATTGGATTATCACTCAGGGCACAGAACGTGGAGTTGGTATCTCCACAGCAATGAAGTCATATCGTCAAACATTAAGAGATCTTCCTGGCACGATCTCTGACATCTCAGTATATACTAGGGCAGAGATCGCCACAAGAGATTTCTATCCCGAAGAACCTTCCGCACCTTATTTCTATTAATTATGGCAGATACCGCAGTTAAAGATGGTGGAAGTTGGAGAACATCTTCCGAAGTCCACATTAAAGATGGTGGAACATGGAGAAGTTCTTCAACTATTCACATTAAAGATGGTGGAACATGGAGAGAAGTATTTTCATCAGGAACTCCTGGTGTATTCTCTGTTCCAGCTGGTGTTTCTGGACCTGGTGAACTTGATTTCAATTCAACCGCTTATAACCAGCAAGGAGCAACTCAGTTCAATATGACTGCTATTGGTGACTTTACCAACCTCAGAATTAGAGCATGGGGTGGTGGTGGACAGCAATCTCCTCAATATCCACAAGCAGCTGCTGGTGGTTTTGGTGGTGGATATATTTCTGGATCTGCTGGTGATGTTCTCACAGTAGCAACAAACTTTGGTGTTGTTGGTCCATCACCTGGTGGTGGTGCATATGGCATTTTTGTAAGCTCTAAATCACAACCAAATGCTAGAATCGTTGCTGGTGGTGGTGGTGCAACTGACTCAGATGATGGTAGTAGAGGTCAGGTAGCAGGTGCTGGTGGTGGTACATCAGGACAACCTGGAAGTGGTTATCAAAGCACCAGTGGAGGTGGTCCTGGATATACATCTTGGCCTCTTCAAGGTGGTCCTGGCGCAGGATATGGTGGTGGTTCTGGCGGAGGTTCTGGATATTGGGGAGGTCAAGGTGGACCCGATATTTGTTGTCTTGCTGCAACAGGTGGTGGTGGTGGAAGCACATATATTCATCCATCAGTAGGAACACCACAAAATCAAGGTGGTAATAGAACATCTGTTGCTAATGCTCCTGATCCGATAAGAGGTAGTGCTGGTAATGTCGGCACCCAGGGTAGAATGTATATTAACGGACCTGCATGATTTTTGAAAAACATAATGCACTTTCACAAGTAGATTGTGAAAATTTGATTAGATTATTTGAAAGACATAAAGCATATCATCATCAGGGTCAGACAATTGGGGGGTTAAATCCATCTGTAAAAGATTGTACAGAGGTCTTATTCACCCCAGAATACTATCAAATGAATCCTCTTCTTGAAGCAGTGCAGGAGGGTTTAGTTGAGTACGAAAAGAGATATCCTTTTTTAAAGACTATGAGTAGATATGGACAGGTTGAAAATATTTCATTTAAACGCTATAATGCTAATCAGGCATATCATGGATTGCATTGTGAGAGGTCATCTCTCAAAACATGTGCTAGAATGTTGGTGTGGATGTTTTACTTGAACACAGTTCAAGATGGTGGAGAAACTTTCTTTGCTCATCAAGATCAAAAGATAACAGCAAGACAGGGAAAACTTGTTATCTGGCCCTCAGACTGGACACATGCACACAAAGGACTAGTCTCACCTACTGAGACCAAATATATTACTTCTAGTTGGTTAAGTTTCTTATGATTACTGTTATTGACAATATATTAAGTAGTAAGGAGAATCAAAATCTTTATGACTTCGTGAGTAGTGATGATTTTGTTTGGCATAAGAGTGATGACTATAAGAAACAAAAAGTTAAGAGGATGTCTTTTGGCAATTTAATTAGACAACCTAAACTTAAAGACATCATGGATGAAGATCCCATGATTAGTTTTTTGACTCGGAGAGTGAAGGAAAGAAGAATTCCAGATACAGTAAATTTGTATAAGGTTACTGTTAATTGTATTAAACCACATGAACACTTTGAATATCATACTGATGAATGGGGTAGCACAGTGATATTTTATATCAATCCAATATGGAAATGGCACTGGGGTTCTGGAACTACGTTTAAGGGTGGTAGAACTGTGAGACCAAAACCTGGTAGAGCTGTTATTTTTAATGGGAAATTACCACATAAAATTCTGCCACCAACACCATTCATGAATGATTTCGGTAGATTGTCAATCGCATTACAATATAATCCATGACTTTTATTGAGGATGAATTTGGTATACCGACTGATGTACTAGAAGAGATTAATCATCATGTATTAGAAAACGCAGATTTTCCTCTATATTATCGTCATTCATATACCACTGAACAATATCCATATTTCAGTCATACATTGATGCCCAGAGAGGAACTTGATGGTGTCAGGAAATCTGTATTCTTTGATTTTTTCAATGATATATTACTAAATTTTTGTTATAAGTATCAAATAAGTGTAGAACGTGTGACAAGAGCATGTGTGAACTCTACTATTCATCATGACACTGTATTCTCTGAACCACATGTTGATTACACTGAGGATCATAAAGTTGTTATAATGTACCTGAACGACTGTGATGGAGATACAATCATCTTTGATAAAAAATATACTGATGGTCCAACACATTTAAGTGTTGAAGATGGGGAAAGTATGAGTGTGTTCAAAAGAGTCACACCAAAAGCAGGTAAGATACTATTGTTTGATGGGAATAAATTTCACACAAATATATTTCCATCTCCTGGTAAGTTTAGATTTGTTTGTGTATTTACTTTCTTATGTTCTTAACATTTCCATGTCCAATTCATACCATACATCTCGATATACCTAATATTGATGAGTTGGTTCAATATGCATACCAAGAGAGTAAAATAAGTGAGGGTGTGAAGAAATCAAATGCCGGTGGTTGGCAATCCTTTGATGATTATCATGGTGTTGATAATCCTATCAGTAAAGTAATACATTCATATCTACAAGAATTTTTTAATAATAGAGAAATTTTTAATAAAAATTCGACTATGAAGATGAATAGTATGTGGATTAATATTAACAACCCAGGAAATTATAACCACTCTCATAATCATCCTGGATGTGATTTATCTGGTGTCTTATGGTTGAAGGTTCCGAAAGATAGTGGTAATATTGTTTTTGAATCTCCCAATAGTTTTACACAGGGTAAACTATTGGAAGCATACTCTCAGAAATTTAAAGAAGAACACACGTTGTATGACTGGTTCTTCATGCAACCACAAGTAGGTCTTTTGATATTATTTCCATCGCACTTAAATCACTCTGTAACTAAAAATGATTCCGATGAAGATAGAATTTCAGTTGCTTTTAATGTGAGTATCTCATGAGTGAAGTTATCCCTATTTTTTCCACTCCACTGTTAGTCAATCATCTTGAAGTATCGGATGATTTAAAAGATTATGTGAAAAGGATTGACTATGAACCGGTACATATTGGAAACGGTGATTGGTCGGCCGATAAGAATATTTTAAATTCAGAAAAATTTATACAGATCAAAGAGCAGATACTCAACAGTGTGAGACAATTGTCTAAGGGAGTCTATCTTATAGATGATGATATAGAATTTGTTATTAGTTCATCTTGGGTCTTGCGACATTATCATGGACATCATACTGTGATGCATAATCATACAGGATCATTGTTTAGTGGTGTTCTTTACATCGATGCTGAGGATGGTTCAGGAGATATTATTTTCCATAACGATAAAGCAATGGGATCATCTCATTCATATCACCAAGTATCACTACCATTCAGACACTCAGAATATAATGCATTTAACACTCCACATTACACAGTTCCACCAAGAACTGGTATGTTGTTGACATTTAGTTCTGGTTTATCACACTCTGTCCGACCGAACATAGATATTACGGAGAGATATTCTCTATCATTTAATGTATTGCCAAAACAGATGGTTGATATTAAAGAGATTATCAGCTGATAAATAATTAGAAAATTAGTGTCAGCAATGGCGATAACAAGAGCAACTAATCTGGCAAATATTGGTTCGGGTATTGGCACCAATCCATCTCAACCAATTGACGTTGGCATAGGGATTACTATTGATGGTAATTCTGGTGTGATTACAGCTACGTCAAGAGGTAATTTTGGCAATGTTACCATCGATGGAACTGGTATCGGGATTATCACTGCTAATACGTTTAGCGGAACAGCAATTAATGCTGGATCTGCTTCTGGATTAGGTATCGGGGCGACTGGTTATGCACTTGTTTTGAGTCAAGATTTGACCGCAAGACATGTTAATGCATCAGGTATCGTCACTGCAACAGATGCTAATTTTACTGGTAATGTTTCAATCGCTGGAACATTAACTTATGAAGATGTAACTAACATTGATTCTGTTGGTCTTATCACCGCAAGAGATGGATTACAAGTTACTGGTGGAATTGCAACAGTTTCTGGTCAAACTAATCTAGCAAACGTTAATGTTTCTGCTGCATCCACATTTAGTGGAACATCCACATTTAGTGGAAAGATTAGTGCAAACTCTGGTGTAGGGTTCACTGGATTCCTGAGAGAAGGAGTCAATATTATTAGTGGTAAGTTGAGTGATAATACCACGATCAATATTGATCACAGTATGGCACACTACTTCACCACTACTGAGTCAACAACTGGAATTCCAAACTTTACATCAACTGCTGGTATTAACACTGACCTCTCAGTTGGTCAAACATTCTCAGTCAATGTAATCACAACTGCTGCCGCTGCTGGTTACTCTACTGGTGCTAGAATTGATGCTGGTGCCACACTCCCTGTTCTTTGGAATGGTGGATCTGATCCATCGGAGGGTGGATCTGCTGGTGTAGATCTATATACATACCAAGTCATCAAAACTGGTAGTGCTGCCTTCACCGTTTTAGGTAACGTTTCTAACTTCGCTTGATACCATGTTTAACTGGAATATAAAAGAAGCACCAATTCTCTCTCTATTCGGCATGGGTGGTGGAGTTGGAAGTAACTTAGGTAGGAGTGCAGGTTTTGCTCCCATTGATCCCAGTAGTCAAACTTGGTCTTCGCTGTTTACAGTAGCTTCTGGAACTTTTGATCAATCACCAGCTTTGGCATTTAATGGATTAATCCAAGGTGATCCAAACAGATTAAGAACCAGTGCTAACGCAGTATTGGTTACAATGACTCTTTCTACACCAGTAACTGTTCAACAAGTTAAAGTTTATGCACAAACTTCATATGATTCAACTTGTACTGTAACAATTGGTGGTGTTACATACACTTCATCTTCTGGTTCAATTCATACTTTTGATGTATCTGGAAGTTTCACCCGGATGACATTGGTAACCAGCACTGGTAGTGGTAGAACTTATATGGAGGGTATGGAGATTAATGGGTATCTGCTTGTGAATCCTTAACTGAAAGTATCTTCTTGACATTCCAACTGAACTGATATATAATACACATATAATTGTTGGTGAATATGAAGACGCTGTGCAACGAGTTACAAGAGAGCGTATATCTTTTTCCAGACTTTATTCCCATTCGTTTTGATGACGACATGGGACAGTGGTGGATTAAAGATGAGATGATTTCTGAGTTGCCACATTATTATGTGTTGCACGAAAATGTAGAAGAGCCAAAGAATTGGTATCAGAAAAAATATAGGTTTAATCCAGAGGATGGGTGGCGTTTCAATCCTGATTGGGACGGTGAAGATATGAAGTTGCAGAAGAATTTGAATAGAAAATTGAATAAGATGTTGAAGGTATTCTATCGTAAGAAGATCTTAACGAAGAAAGAGATGCTTGACCTGTTCAACACAGACGAAAAGACATTATGAGTCGTTTTGGAACGAAAGAGATTCTTAATTATTGGGCAGGAACAGATCAATATCTAGATTATAATTTTATTCCTGGTGTCCAGACAGAAACAATGGGGCGGCAGGAATTTTATGCTGACTTTATGTGTTCTACTGTGTACGCATGGAGTGAATATCTTCCTGATAAACTTGTTAAGCATGATAAGTATGTTCATCTAGGTGCATGTCCATTCCTGTACGCTGATGCACTTGTGCCAAGACAAGAAAGACAGGGAACATGTATCTTTCTACCTAAGATTGATGTTGCAACCGGTGTTGATTTTAATCAGGTAAATTATGATGCTCTTAGAACATTAGTAGAAAATGCACCTAGACCTGTTGTTGCAATGGCACCGGCAGAACAAAAACAAGAATGGTATCATGCTTTTGCATATGAGGGGTTGAAAAACTTACATATCATGAGTATTTTTGATGATCCTGGTGTAGAAGAATGGCAATTGGGTCTTGCTGTTGCAATGGGAAAATTTCAGGCATTTTACTTTCCAATGTTTACATCTGCGACCATGTACGCATATTATAGTGGTGCTCATGTTCGTTACTATGACGCAGGGAATATTTACTATGAAACAGGAACGAGTTCAGTCAATAGCTACGCTAAGTTAGAAGATATTCATACTAAATTTGAAAATTTGTGGATAGACAGGTGTGATGATCGTAATATCATTATGAGTATGATTAAGTTATTCCTGTGTCCACATAAAAGACAGACACCTGACGAATTATTAGAATCATTGTATATGCTTAATTTCAGATCAAATATAATGACTGAAAAACATGGTAGACATTGGGATGATTGGTTTTATGGCAACTCTACTGGAACTATTATACCTGCTGCTGTGCCATTAGAGTTGTATTCCAAAGATAAAGCACTAGATAAATTGAATGCAAAATGCAAAATCTATGATACAATGGAGTATCATCCCGCTGTAAAGAAACTCATTACTGAACTATGATTACATGTATCATTCCTGCACGAATGAGTTCATCTCGATATCCAGGAAAACCACTTAGAAAGATTTTAGGACGAGAACTTGTCCTGCGTGTATGTGATATTGCCAAAGAATCACAGTTAATTGATAATATTGTGGTTGCAACAGAAGATTGGGAGATTCATAACTGCGTATTAGAAGCAGGTTATAACTCTATGATGACACCAAAATATAATTCCTGCACACATAGAGTAGCAAAAGCAGCGCAACATCTTGAAGCAGACTATTTTGTAAATTTACAAGGTGATGAACCATGTATTTTGCCAGAGATGGTAGATGATATGATTGATTTCGCTGTAAAAGGTAAGCATAAGATGGTGCAAGCAGTTTATGATATGGAATTTGATGATATTGATAATATTGATGTAGTCAAAGCAGTGGTAAACAATGGTCACGTGATTAATTTGACACGTGTTCCTGAGGTCATGTGTGATAATCTCAAAGGAATGGCAGGTGTTTATGTGTATGATCGTCATACAATTACAAATTTCTTTGATTATGACTTAGGATTAGTAGAAGCATGGAAAGGTTTGGATACGTTTGCATTTATTGGCAAAGTTCCTGTTGTTCCATTTACACTACCATATCGCACACATGGTGTTGATAGACCCTCTGATGTTCCTGTTGTTGAGGCAAAGCTATCATGAGATATATTGTTGATATTGACGGCACAATCTGTGAGCATTTCAATGGTCCCAACTTTGGATCAGGTCAAGTATATTATAGTCGCATTAAAAAGATAAACAAATTATATGATGAAGGTCATGAGATTGTGTATATGACTGCCAGAGGTATGGGTACAAAGAATAATCCAGAGGGAAACTTTGATGAGAAAGCAATGAACCGTGCAAAACAAAAGTATGGTAGACTAACAGAAACTCAGTTGAAAGAGTGGGGATGTAAATATACCAAACTATTCCTAGGTAAATATTCAGGAGATTTGTACATTGATGACAAGGCAATCCATAGCGATGATTTCTTCAACAATAATTGATAATGTAAAGTCTGCACAATCGATTGCAGTGATTGGTAATGGTGGCAATCTTGCCATTGCGAAACATGCTGCCAGTGATATGTCACGTCATCTCAATAAGTTTTGTTTTGCACCTGAATGTATTCATATGACTGCACTTGGTGGTGATGATGGATGGCATAAAAAATGGATTGATATGTATGGTTCAAATGCAGATCTTCTGATTGGTGTTACAACTAGGTTAGATTCTCCTATTGCAAAAGCATTAGAGTATAAACATGCTTTTATATTTGCACCAAAGAAGCACCCAAGAATTCCAACAATTGTTATTAATAAAGAAACGTTTCATGAGTTTGAAGTAGAAACTTTGTGGAACTTTTATATGTTGATGGAAAAGTGTGGAGCAGTGTTGCCATCTATAAATAACTAGAAACTAATTGTGTGCGATGTCAAGAGCAAGAGAATTAGCAAAACTTGGCAATACTGATGCTATTGGCATTGATGGTGTTGACCTGAGAGCAGGATCTATTACCAAAGGTACAACATTAGATGTTGCTAGTAATGTAAATTGTGTTGGTGTTATTAGTGCTCTCAACTTTATCGGTAACGCTTCCGGTCTTACCGGTTTAGGCGCTGTTGGTTCTGGTGTAACTGTGCTGAGAGCAGGTAACTCTCTCGGTGCTATCACTAAATTAAACTTTGATAATACGTTTAATGTAACTGACCCAGCGGCAGGTTTATCTACTATCACATCTGGTGTGACTACTGCTGATCCAAGATCATCATCTTTGGTGGTTATTGGTGTGACTACGCTAGCTAATACGAATGCTGGTATACTAACTGCAAATCAATTCAGTGGTCCATTAACAGGTGTTGCTGTCACATTAACCGGCACAATGAGTGCTGTCACCGCAAGTGTGACCGGACAAAGTACATTATCAAACCTGAATGTTTCTAGCGGTATTGCTACTGTTGCTGGACAAACTACGCTGTCCAATCTTAACGTAGCCTCTGGTATTGCATCGGTTGCAGGTCAAACAAACCTGACACATCTGAATGTCTCTGGTGTTACTACTTCCACAGAAATCAATGCTTCTGATAGTATCGAAGTTGTTGGTTTTGTTACTGCTACAAATGGTGGTATTAGTGTGACTGGTGTTGTCACTGCCACGTCTTTTGTTGGTACTCTTACTGGAATCGCAACAGGTTCTACACAAGCAGCAAATTCTTTCGGATTCTTAGGATCTCCTAGCATTGTTGTCACTGGATTAAATGCAACTGGTGTTGCAACTGTTGGTAACACGTTAGATGTGAACGCTAGTGCTGATATCAGCGGAAACTTAGAAGTAGGAAGTCTATACGCTGGTATTACTACTGTTGGTGAGATGACCGCCACAGAAATTGAGGTCTCTGGTATTATAACTGCTACGGCGCATGTTGATGCTGGAATCACCACATATTACGGTGATAATTCATATTCTGCATCGATGCGTTGGGTATTAGCAGCATCAGGAACTGATCATTATGTGTTCACCGGTCCTGGTTTTGGTCATTCAACAGCTAATGATCCTACATTATATCTCAAACGTGGACAAACTTACATGTTTGAGAATAAGATGGGAGCACACCCATTCCGTATTCAAAGCACAACAAATGGTTCTACTGGTACACAATGGAACGTTGGAGTGACTAATAATGATGTATCAAATGGAGTGTTAATCTTCGAAGTTCCATTTGTAACTCCTAGTACATTATATTATCAATGTACTGTTCACGCTGCAATGGGTGGAGTAATTAATATCACTTGATGTGACAATCAAATAACTGTACCAGACCCCGCTCAGATCGCCTGTGTGGGGTCTTATACTGTGCGAAGTATATAATCACCTCTTTGACTGTAAATCAAAAACTACTGTTCATTCTGTCGTTCATGGCATTAATGAACTGGGGAACACGTTTAACTTACATCCTCTTGACAAAATTCTAATTTATGTGTAGACTCTGTTTGTTGAGGGTGATGAGAATCCTATGAGTAAATATGATTTTGGAGGGCTAGAACGTCACCCTGCTAACATCCTAAGACTCATCAGTGAGTTGGAAGGATCTTCTCAACTCCTCAAATACATGGGATTCCAAGAAGACATGGACACCATCAATAGTATGAAAAAAACATATTATAAACTATACTTCAAAACTAACAAAGAATACAATGAAAAAACTTGATCAAGAAACATCATTGATGATCGCAGATATGCAATTGGATAACATTGCAACTATTTTGAATGGTGATGTTAAACGCTACACTGGATGCAATAAGACACATCAATGGAGAAAGATTGAAATTGTATATGATTACTGTGAAAAAAAGGATACATAACTATGAACAAAGGACTAATCTCATGAATCCTGATGACATTACCTTAGATAAACCATCTAAGAGTTTTGAATACGAGAAGATCTCACGTGACATTGAAAAGATTGAAGATATTGCACTTGTAAAGAATATGGCACGATGTTGGGTTAAACTATACTTAAAACAACAAGAAACGCTATCATCTATGTAATAGATATGTGACAGTTGATGAACTGGTCGGGCACTCTTGACAGAGTGCTTTTTTTATGTCATACTATATTCATATCAGAGATTTCCATGCAATTGCGTCCTCATCAGCAACGGATTGTCGATCGTATGGTTGCTTATGACAAGGGTCAGGTGATTGTCCCCACTGGCGGTGGTAAGACAATGTGCATGATCACAGACACCAAGAATCGTCTGGATAGTATCAACAACGGCACCACCACAGTTGTTGTTGCTCCTCGTATTCTTCTTGCTGAACAACTTTGCAGCGAGTTTATGGAGGTCATTGATCCTAACAACAGTGACCCATATCTGCATGTGATGCACGTTCACAGTGGTGAAACACGTTATGCTAACACCACTAAGGCAGATAAAATTCACCTGTATGCAGGTTGTGCTCGTAGTATGGGTGAGAACGTTATCATCTTCACCACATACAATTCTCTCCATCGTATCATGGAGGCAGATATTGAGGTGAATACAATATACTTTGACGAGGCACACAACAGCGTTAAGCGTAACTTCTTTCCTCCTACTGAGTTTTTCTCTTATGAGGCAGATCGTTGTTACTTCTTCACAGCTACGCGCAAGACTTCGATCACTATTAATAAACCAGGCATGAATGATGAGGCAGTCTATGGTCAAATCATTGCCCGTGTTTCTGCTCCTGAGTTAGTCGAAGGTGGATACATCATCCCTCCTCGTATTCAAGCAAAGATGTTTGATATTCACAAGAACTCACGGATGATTTCATGTGAGACTGATTCAGAGAACGTGATGGATACAATTGATGAGACTGACACCAAGAAGATTCTAGTATGTGTTAAGACTTCACGTCAACTCATCAACTTGATGGCACACACTGACTTTGCCAAAGATCTTGCTACTCGTGGTTATTCGTGCCTCTATATCACATCGAAGACGGGTGCAGTTGTTGATGGTAAGAAAGTCAATCGTGAGGTATTCTTCGAGACGTTGAATGCTTGGGGTCGCGATCCTGAGAAAAAGTTTGTTGTTCTGCATCGTTCCATTCTCTCTGAGGGTATCAACGTCAGCGAACTGGAAACTGTCATCTTCCTTCGTAACATGGATGTGATTGAGATGACACAGACTATCGGTCGTGTATTGCGTACAGGCAACGAATCTAAGACGTTTGGTTTATGTGTCGTGCCTGTATATTCTCAGGTTGGTGTAGCTACCGAGCGAGCATTGCAGTCGGTTGTTGATACCGTCTTCGAGAAAGGTGAGATGCTTGACAGTGTGGTGAGACGTTAATCATGTCAGGTTATCACTCTGTTCTTCGTATCAAAGAAAAATCATTTTCTTGTGGTTTTGGTAAAGATAAATCAAGAGGCAATACTGTGGTGGCACAGAAAAAAATGGAATTGCATATCACATGGCAAGATTCTATGAAACCACAATTTATTCCTTATATTGATGAACATGGATTTCAAGGAATGAAAGTTATTATTGAACATCAAGGCAAATGATTGTGCCAGTCCGCAAACCGGAGCCCATACCTATGCAACAGGGTGAGGGTGCTGCTATGATAGTATCAACAAACAAAACACCAATGCCATTTCTCTCCGAGTTCCTGACTACTTCATTTCAGAATGTTCGTAGCAGTAAGCGCACAGATGAACTGCACAAAGCACTGCTAAATGAGATTCTCAACGCTAATCCTGAGATGGCAGAGTATCGTTGGGAGTTTGAATATCAACTGAAAGAAGATTCTTTCGGCGGCACGTTTGATATTGACATCGTAGGATTTGATGCTAATGATAACATGAAGGTGGCAATTCTTGCCAAGGCTATCAATAGCAACGTGAACAAAAATATCAAGAACTATGCAAATACCACGATTGGTGAAGCAGCACGACTCTATTATGCTCCTGGTTGTAACACCATCGAGAAGATTCTCTTCGTGAGTGTATTGCCACGTATTGCACCACGATTTAACACTGCTGGCGATGTTGTTGGGTTTGATAATGTGATTGGTGCCAAGAATCGTACCAAATTGGATGATGTTCTCTCTCGTCAATACAATGGCACCGTTGAAACAATGGATCTATACTTTGACATTGAGAATGTGACTGAGCAGAAGAATAAGGCAGACTATAATACAATTAATCCAATCAACCTCACCCCTATGCCAGTTGTGTGAAGTGTCACAAGGGCCCTTGCAATTCACCCCATTCCATGCCATACTAACAGTATGAAAAACACACACCTCCAACATCCAGAAGATTCTGTTCTGACAGGTGATCTCTCTGTTCTTGATTGGTTCTCAGCAGAATCACATCTATCAGTTAAGATTGACGGTGCTCCTGCTATTGTTTGGGGCACTAATCCTGCTAATGGTAAATTCTTTGTTGGCACAAAGTCTGTGTTCAACAAAGTCAAGATCATGATCAATCACTCACATGATGAGATCGAACAGAATCATTCTGGTGAGGTAGCAATCATTCTCCATGCTTGTTTTGCTAATCTTCCACGAACGAATCGCATTCTTCAAGGTGATTTTATTGGCATTGGAGGTGATGACACATATACCCCTAACACGATCACATATGTTTTTGACGAGATAATCGATCAGACTATTATTATTGCACCGCATACAATCTACACAGCAGACAAAGATCTGCGTGATGCTGTTGCCCATCCTCTGCAATATCAATATTTCCCATACAAAGACAGCGATCAAGTCAAATGGGTCCATCCTAAGTGTTGGTCACTCGATCGCACCGAATTCAGTCAGAAGATAGATTTTGCTCGTCAAATGTCTACAACGTGTGAATTTTTGGACTCTAAGGAATCTGCATCACTTCAAAAACAATTCAATGGTATCATCCGGTCAGGTCTTAATATCGATGATATTACACTTGAAGCACTTGCATATGCCAATGAAGTTGATGTAAATACTCTGCGTTTGTGGCAGTTAGTTGCATCAATCAAGATGGATATGTTGATGTTATTCCGCAACAATGGTCCAAAAGCATATGTTGACGGTCGCCAATGTCGTGGTGAAGGATATGTTATGACCAATCAGTTTGGTGTGTTTAAACTCGTTGATCGCTTCCAATTCTCTCGTGCAAACTTCAACAATGGGAGATTCTCAAATGTCTGACTATGAATTTATGGAGAAGCAGAGTAAGTTCCCAATCAATCATGTTGTCCTAGAAGACAGGAAAGAAGTATGGATTAAGGGTGGTTATCCTAGTTGTCTAGGCACATCCCAACTTATGAAACAATTCTATCCTGGATATACACCAAAACTTGCTAAGGAATCATTCATTGAAGAACTCAAAGTAAATCCAGAAGCACGAAACAAATTAGACAATTAATTATGACAAATATTATTGAACTTGATAAGGGTGAATTTTTCACTATTGAAGCATTTGAGTTTGAGTTAGAAGATGGGTGCATTTATGAACAAGAACGTGACGAAGAGTTAGACACTTATTGGTATGACAATCCAATTTTTAAGGGTCAACAACTGGACGAATATGTGAAGACATTGTGTATCGATTGTCTTGGCGATTCTCTCCGTATTGTTGATATTAGCGCAAGACGATATGCCACCATTGTTGATGGTTTCCCTGATGACTATGGTGATAGTTGTTACCCTGAACGTTACGTCTGGACTGGTAAAGAGTTAGTCACAGAGTGTCAATATATTGAGAACCAATCATGACACACGAATATGATTTAACAGAACAATCTGACCTTGACATGTTAGATGAGGTTGATGGTGAGTATTACAACTGGGACCAGAATCACTCTGGTTATTTGTGGTTGACTGATGAATGTGTGGATAAGTATGGATTAGAGAGGGGCATGGATGTTGAACCTATTGACTGGGAAGGTCTTTATGAAAATGATGATTACTATGAGGAATATAAAGAGAGAGGATTGAAGTGGGATCTTTATATTCAGCAGTATGCCTCAGTGCATGATAAGGACGGAAAGTATCTCCGTGATTGTACCTATGAAGACTGGGAAGTATGTAAGGCAAATGGTATCAAAGAAGAAATGTTATCAGATCCAGGTTGTGAGGTTATGGGATGGTGTGATGGTTAAATGTTAATTAGTGTTTTTTCCATATCGGGAGCTGCGGGGATGACCAATCACACCTGACAGACAAAAATATGGAAAAATCAGTTTATATTATCCCGAGATCCCTTGCCACCGCTGGTGGACAGTTGGTCAAAGTGGCACAAGGTTTCGGCACAGGGTCCAAAATCGTGTATTATTAAAGAGTCAAAGAAACGGATTCAACCCAATGCAACTCACAGCAAACGGCGCTCACATGGTTGTTGACTTCTATCCCGTCAAGTATGCTGATGGAAGTATCAGTGAGCGTCTGATGTATAAGACTGTCACATTCTGCGACAAAATGCAGTCTAAGTCTTATATCAACAAAGAATCATTTGAGAAAGAGGTTGATAGTCGTGTTGAGGGTTACAAGTATGAAGTGACTGATATGCACACAGAACCACAACTCTTCAATTCCGCACTGATTCAAACTCGTTGGTGATTGAAGCGATTAACTCACACTAATCGCTTCACATTCTTTACTAAATCTTTTCATCATGCCAACTGACTTCCCAATCTACAAGAAACAACTTCCACAAGTATGGTTGGAAGATGGTAAGTTCGTGATCGAATCAGACTCATTTCGATATGTGATTAAGGATGATTTGAAACTGCTGTTTAAGTTATGCAGACGTTTTAAGACTGATGCAATCAAGCAAACATATGTCACTAATTAAACAATATCTCTACAAT
>Ga0307488_10000053_pt1 | contig 84019 bp, 71 predicted proteins | sample SB02metaG_FD_202248 | JGI IMG/M metagenome (GOLD analysis project Ga0307488, IMG submission 202248) | Sea-ice brine microbial communities from Beaufort Sea near Barrow, Alaska, United States - SB 0.2 | ecosystem: Environmental > Aquatic > Marine > Coastal | place: USA: Alaska | collected...
CCCGTTGGGCACATCTTCCCTATGAGTTATTGGAGAAAGTCTCAAACCGTATTATTAATGAAATCTCCGATGTTTCTCGGGTTGCCTACGATGTTTCTAGCAAGCCGCCTGCCACTATTGAGTGGGAATAACTTAAGTTATTACAATGTATTTGCAGTGACTAAGAATCATAGCGTCGTCAAATAACAGGGCGTTAAATACCTAAAACATCTGAGTATTGATTCACATGTTATCTCAAGCTATCCGAATAACAATAATAATCGCTATCGCACTAACCGTAGGATTGCTAACGGCGACGCCATTAAAGACAGCATTTGTAGACGGTGCTTTACTCGAGGCTAACGCTCATCTGAATGAACTGATGAAATCATCCGACTCATTTCTTCTATCCGCGCCAGCGCCCATCGCGGGACTGGTGTACGAAGGGGAAGAGAAACAGAAAGCGTCATTTAAAAGAACCACCGTCGCCAATGATTCATTAGATACTTGGTTTGACCGCAGCGAAACTCAGGCACTAATCGTTCAGAAAAAAGGTCACATTGTTTATCAGCGTTATAGCCCAGATGCTGATGATGGGCGCGCCATAAATGCTATGTCTATGACCAAAGCCATTGTTGCCATTCTTATTGGTGTCGCGATTGATGAGGGGCTCATTAATTCTGAGAACGATTCACTTTCTCAGTATCTTCCTCAAATAACACAGCGGCCTGAAGATCCGGTTACGCTTCGAGATTTACTGCGGCATACCTCCGGTATAGAAACAGCATTTGAGGACGTGAGAGCGACCTTAAAAGGCAATCCTTTAATAACCCCTTTATCCGAAATCTCCTTTAACGGTGATCGATCATTCCGCTATGACAATATTAATTACCACCTGCTGAGTCTTGTACTGAAGAGTATCTATAAAAAGCCACTTAACCAATTAATTGACGATAAGCTCTGGCAGCCGTTAAAACTTGAAACAGCCTCTGTTATCAATACGGCTGGTTATTGCTGTATGTTTGCCACGGCAAGATCATGGCTCGAAATAGGTAGTTTATTTCTCAACCCAAAAAATCAGATAGTTTCAGCCGGCTGGCTAGAAAAAATGGTTCAAGACTCCGTTATTCCCGAGTGGTTTTTTGTTCAGGCAACTGGCAAATCGATAGGTAATACCTATGGTTATCACATTTACGGTGGCCTGCCCAACTCACCTGAAGTATTCTGGATTGAGGGAATGGGCCTGCAGCTGGTCATGATCAATCCGCAGAACCAAACCCTGATCGTCAGGCTCGGTGGTATACCCTCCGTACTAGATGCTTTTTCAAATCGGCACGATGATTCAATCATAGCGCCACTACTCAATATTCTAATGACAGATAGTTAAGATTATCGCGATATAAACCAGATTCTTTATCTGTGCTTAACGGCCAAGATATTATATTTCAGCCATTCGCTTTCTGTTGCGGGGCGCTTGTTCACTGAAGTTAGTCGCATCATGCCGAACTTGCAGCAACTCGTATGGCAATGTTTTTACTGCGCACATAGCTGTATAGCGCCTCCTGCCCTTTTTCTCGACCGAATCCAGAGAGACCTGTACCGCCAAAGGGGGTTTCAATGCCGCCTGCGTACCATTCGTTGACAAAGACTTGGCCAGCTTTTAATGCGCGGATTCCGCGCAGGCAGTGATTAATGTCCTTGCTAAAAATACCCGCGACTAAACCGTAGTCAGTGCTGTTAGCTAATTCCCAGGCCTGCTGCTCTGTATCGAAAGGTGTTATAGCGATCACCGGACCAAAAATTTCCTGCTGAAACAAATCCATGTCCGAGCTGACATCGCAAAACACCGTTGGCTCAAAGAAATAGCCTGGCATCGACTTGGGGATCGCCCCTCCCGCTACGAGCCGTGCGCCTTGCGCAATAGCTTGATTGCAGCGTTCTAAAACCTGTCGCTGCTGCGTAGCAGAGGCAAGCGGTGTTAGATCGCAATTGTCTATCCCCGGTCCCAGCGTCAAGCCAAGCGCCAGATCAGAGACTCGTTCTATGACTTGCTCATAAACACTGCGGTGCACCAATAATCTCGACATGGCGGAACAGACCTGCCCGGCATTAAAAAAGATGCCCCAGTAGACACTGTCTATTAGCTGATCCAGATCGGCATCGGCAAACACGACAGCAGCGGACTTACCGCCCAGCTCCATCACTGACGGCACAGCGTGCTCTGCGGCAGCGTGCAAAATACTGCGACCGGTTGGCACCGAGCCGGTAAATACAATCTGGTTAATGTCGGCATGTGCCACCAGTGCTCCACCAATGGTAGGCCCATCACCACAGAGAATACTAAGAGCTCCGGCGGGTAATCCGGCACGTTGACAGGCGGTGGCCAGCCAGGTCATCGCTAGGGGTGTCAGCTCTGGTGACTTAACAATCACGGCATTACCTGCGGCCAGTGCGGGTGCCAGAGAGCGAGCACAGATGGATACTGGGAAATTCCAGGGTACAACCTGCACCGAGATACCCTGTGGCTCATAGACGGTATAGTCGACATAGTCTGACCCAAGAGGTATGGATGTCCCTTCGATTTTGTCGGCCATGCCGGCATAGTATTCAAAATAGCGCGCCGCCTCAGTCAGCTCATCTTTAGCATCCTTGAGACGCTTACCATTCTCGACCACCAGTAACTCAGCTGCCTGGTCGGCGATTGCGCGAATTTCATCGGCGATGCGCAGCAGTAGTGCTGTGCGCTCCGCAGGTCGGCAGTCGCTTAATAGTCCTTGGTTGACGCAGCTGCGTGCGGCGATCACGGCGGCTTCAACGTCGTTCAAACTGGCGCTGGCAATGGTCGCAAAAACCTTTCCTGTGGCTGGATTTTCAATTGCCAGGGTTTCAGCGCTATCAACCCACTGGCCGGCGATAAAGTTTTTCCAGTGGTTGTTCTGCTTGCTCATTCGTTTTTCCCTGCTTGATATTGATCGGCCACCCAGCCGTGAAAGTGGTGACTGGGGACATCTTGAATCGGTGAAAAGACGCCACCGGTGAATCCAGGGGAATGACGCGCCTTTTGCATGCCCTCAACGGCAAAGATATCTTCGCCAAAAACCTGCTGCCAGCTTTCGGTGATCGCGTCACGACTCAGCTGGTAGTGGTTGCTCTCGGCACCATCAGCTAGATAGGAAAGCTGCAGTTTTTCAATGGTTTTGTCGACGGCCACCGGTTGTAGAATCATCGCAAATGCGTGATCCACTTGCAGTCCCAAAAGTACATTGGGATAGAGTGACATATATTCGGCATGACGCAACTTTTCTTCTGGCCATTCTTCAAACTGGGGCAGTTCGGTGCCGGCGACATCGCAAAGGGTGTAGGCATAACTGCCCTGACCAGACATGTTTTTCGCCGCAACAATATTGTAATGTTTGTCCAGCGGTGAGTAGCTGTTAAGGGTAGGGTGGACCCAGGGTAAATGGTAGGCCTCGCAATAGTTTTCTACTGCCAGCTTCCAGTTGGCTACCACTTCGATAGCAATTGGCCCCTGGGCAGAGGGAACAGTGAGTTGTGAGACGCCGGCAGCACCCATAAAGGATGCCCAGCGCTCTTCCAAAGGTCCGATAAAATCGGCGAAGTCCTCGGCATCAGCCGACAGATTAATAAAAATAATTCCCATCCATAGATGGCAGCGCACGGGTTTTAAATTATTTTCCGCGCAGGAAAAATCCTCTAATCCATGGACACCTGAGCCGCCGATGTGAGGTGTTGATTTTAGAGCGCCATCGAGATCATAAAACCACGAGTGATAGGGGCAGCGAACGCCTCGAGACTGATCCTGAGCCGTGGATACCAGCATCATTCCGCGATGACTGCAGACATTGTGGAAGACATTTATCTGGCCTTCATGAGTGCGCGTGACTAACAGTGGCAGGCCCATAAAATCAACTGGCAAGAGACTGCCATTTAACGGCAGTTCCGATGTAAAGGCGAGACCGGCCCATGTCTTTCCCAAGACATGTTCGCGTTCGAAAGAAAATAATTTTGGGTCGGTATAAGTGGCGCCAGGCATACCCCTTGCGGAGGAAATAGGGTTACCGACACTGTCTAAATCAATGGTATGAATTTGCGTTGGCGAGTCGTGCATGATCATCTCTCTAAAGTCAGGCAAAGGACCTAATTGTTTTTCTGTCAGTTTAATACATTAATTAAAGCCGCTGATACGCATAAGCGACTTGCGGTTATTTGATAAGGTTTACTTATGAGTATTGACGGTATTGTCCGCGCCACTCACTATCTGCAAAAGAATGTCCATTTTAAAGGAAATTTGATGTCTTCTTCACTCCCTACTCAGTCTCCCTATGTCATTGTGGGCGCCGGTATTCATGGCCTTAGTACTGCTTATCATCTTGCCCTAGAGCTTAAAGCGCGTGGCAGGGGTGACGGCAGGGATATTTTGGTGATTGATAAAACGGGTATTAGTGCGGGTGCGTCTGGCATTGCCTGCGGAGTGATTAGGAATAATTATTTCCAGCCGGCGATGCGCGAGCTAATGGCTCACAGCGTCAACATCTGGGAGAGTGACCCTGAGGCTTACAGTTATCACCCAGTGGGTTATATGCAAATCAGTTGCGAATCGATGTACGAGGATGTCGCCTCTATCTACCAACAGCAACAAGCCATTGGCTATGCCTCGACTTTTATCGAGGGCGCTAGTGACTGTACAGCGTACATGCGCGGTCTGTTTGATGATTGGCAGGCTCAGGGTATTACCTCGGTGTTGCATGAGAAATCCGGAGGCTATGCCAATAATAGTAGGGCATTGGATGGTCTAGCGGCTAAGGCACAGGCCGCGGGTGTGCGGATTGTTGCTGGTGTCACTGTGACTGGATTTACTCAGGATAACCAAAGTGCGATCACAGCAGTGCAAACTGATCGCGGCAATATTGCCTGCGACTATGTGGTGATTGCCCCAGGTCCTTGGGCTAAGCAGTTTTGGGACATGTTGCAGATGCCCAGCACTATCAGCATTAAAAATCCCCATAGCGGCGTGATTACCAACGATATTCCCATGTGGATTTACTGGTCATTACAAGAGGGGACTCTGGGTGTCGATCCCAACCTACAAAAAACCAATGATGGCAGAATGCCTCCGGTAATCCATGTGGATACTGATGCGCCGCTCTATTCTGACATTGATGGGTCATTGATCACCGACAAAATGTGGGGCATCTATTACAAACCCGACTTTCATTTTAACGGTATCCAGGGTGGCGCCGCGCCATTTATTGTCGACAAACCAGCGGATGCCGTTGCCGTAGATCCCTATGGTCCCGAGTCCCCTGAGTTTATTGTCGGCGACGATTTTGCCAACATGTGGGTATCGGCGCTGGCACATTGCCAAAAGCGTTTTTCCGGCACTATGGCAGAGTATAAAAAGGAACCCTCCGGCGGTATTGGTGCGTTTACGCCGGATAGCTTTCCAGTCTTTGATGTGTTCCACCACAACTGTTACATGATTGCCGACTCTAATCATGGTTACAAAATGATTGGAGTGGGCAAGTTAATCGCCAGTGATATCTGCGGTGAAAACTCTCGTCTGCTAGAGCCATTCCGTTTCTCGCGGTACATTGAAGGCAAGCTGCATCCTGTTTCCAATAGCCCCTTTCCCTGGAGCTAAGCAATAGGCGCAGTTGCGCTAATGTTTCATGAATGTGCTAGAAGGAAGCGTCCGGCGATATTGTGGGCGTAAAAGGAAAGGCATAAAGATGATCTTCAGACAGCTATTTCACAGTGAATCATCCATCTACACCTACCTAATGACCAGCGGGCAAGCTAGCGAAAATCCGAACTCCCTTGACGAGGAAAAAGAGATGCTTAGTTTGTCCTTGAATCGGGACAGGATGAAGATCAAGAAGCCGCCTGTTTAATTCAGCAGGCGGTAACCACTAAAGAAAACATCCATTTCTGCTGATACGGCAACTGGGCCTAGCAAGGGCAACTACCATCATGGCGAGCTACGCTAGTTTCTGATGGGTTTGGCCTTAGCCCGCACAGCCATAGATGGGACTGAAAAATTCAGTTTGCGGGCACTTGCCCGTGAGGCTAATGTTTCTCCCACTGCACCGTTCCGCCATTCACTGCATTGCCTCTCTTAAACTTAATGTCGCCCAGCAAGATGAATCGAAAAAGACCCCGCTAGAGCTGAGGCCGAGCCAAGCAATTGTTGCGATGACTGAGGGTCTAGAGGCTAATTTGAAAATAATGATTGATGGGCTGCTGGGCCAGTCGTCTTAACCCGCTAACTTTTTAATGGTTTGACCCAGGAAGTATTTGAAAAATCACTAGGCCATTAGATCTTTAGAAAAAAATTACTCTGCGCCCTTCAGTGGCGGTATTTTAAGCATTAGTGCTAGCGGCATCGACATAGCAATCACTGCGGAAAAAATAATAAAACACAAGCCGTAACTACCCGACTGGTCAGAGAGGTAGCCCGCTAAGCTATAGCCCGGTATCACGATCAAGACAATCAGTGGCATCATTAGTCCCATAACACGGCCATAACTCGCGGTGCCAAAAATGGCGGCCAACAGGGCCCCCCAAACAGGCAGCATGCCACCGGTAGATAAGCCGAGAATCCCCAGAGCAATACATATCACCCAGTAAGATGGAGCTGCCGCCAGCAGTAACAAGCCAGCTATTACGGCCAGCTGTGTCACCGATAAGGCGAGTTTTAAACTGACTTTGTCGGCTGCATAACCAAATGATAGTTTCCCGACGAAGCCGGAAATGGCAATAATCATTATCGCCTGCGCGGCTATGGATTCTTCAAAACCCTGGCCCGATAGGTAAGGTGTTAGATTGGCAAGCAGGGCACTGTAAGTGCTGAACAGCAAGGCTAGACTGATACCCACGATCCAATAACTCGAATTTTTAATAATTTGTTTCAAGCTGTATTCACTGTGCCCGCTATTTTGTTCTAAGAGACTATTTTCAGTGGGATCATTATTTTGTTCGCTACTGTTGGGCTGTTTTTGCACGGTGAAGTCGCGCATAACAAAGAACAGGTAAGGAAGAAGAATAAACAGCACGCCATAAGCAAGATTTTGCAGGGCCCTGCGCCAATCGCCATCATCTGCTAGCCAGAGCACAAATAACGCGGGCAGTAATATACCGCCCAGTGACGAGCCTGTAGCAGCAATGCCTAAGGCTTTACCTCGATTCACGGTAAACCAACGGGAAATTATCGCCGACCCGCACAATGGGCCTAATAACGAGTTGCTTAGGCCCATCACTATGCCAAATAAAAGGGTAAATTGAAGCAGCGATTGAGTTATTGATAAGGCGAATAGGCCGCCGCCAAAAATAACTGCCCCAGACACCATTAGCCAGCGAATGGGATATTTGTCCGCCATAACACCAACCACAGGAGCAAGAAAAAGCCCCAACATAGCGGTTAAGCTCATGCTGTACATCACTTCTGAACGAGAAGCTTCAAAGCTGACTTGCAAGGGCAGTACCAAGAGACTGAATACATAGGTGAAAAATCCCACCACGGCGACCTGAGCAAGAAGCGCTGCGCTAACTACAAACCAACCGTAATACATAGTTCACCTTTATTTAATCAACGAATATTCTTTACCGCGTATTTAAATACTCTGCTCAACGTTTTAAAAGCGCCAATAGTCTAGTGAAGCAGCGTAACTACTAACTATAATTTCTTCCGCGGCTCTGCGCCATAGTACAGCTGTATGATTCCCAGGCAGGACTATTCTCGTTAGACTTTTTAACGGAGTAATACTTTTTGATGGGGATAACCTGCAGATCATGGCTTACGAGACGCTTCAAGATATTGAAAATTGCATGGACAATGGCTGGAGCGATGGCTTGCCGGTGATACCTCCATACGGTTCTTTGGTCGACGAAATGCTATCCGCAATGGGCTGGCAGGCCACTGATGTAATAGGCGAGATTGCCGATCAAAATATTATTGTGCGGGCCGAAAAAGCGGCTGCCACGGCCGTCATGGCAGGCTGTAAAACGCAATATGGGCCACTACTGAGAAGCTTGTCAAAAGCCTTGCTCGACCCCAAATTTAATCTAGGGGGTGTTGAAGTCACTACTGGTGGCGCAGCTGTCTTAGTGATTGTCAGCGGGCCTATTGTCGAGCAGTTAGGCTTTGAGCATAGCGCCAATGCGCTTGGCGCCAATAATCGAGCCAATGCCACGGTTGGACGGTTTGCCCAGATGATGCGTCACTTTTGTGGTAGTGGCGGTGGCGTACTCACACCCCATGGCACAGTGGGTCATCCCGGTAGACTGAGCTTTTGTATTGCTGAGCACCCCGCGACTGAATGGGGGCCATACCATACTCAATGCGGTTTGCCTGCCACTGCCTCTGCAGTATCAATCATGTCGGCAGAGGGCCCCAACTCTTGCAACAACCACTACGGTGAAACCGGCGCCAGCATCCTCGATACTATCGGCGACTGCATGAATCACTATGGCCAGACAGCCTGGTATTACCGTTCCGGCGGTTTTGTTGTGGTTATTCCACCGGATCATATGGCGTTGGTCAAAGAGCAGTTTAGCCGTGAGCAGGCGGCCCAGTATATTTATGACAATGCCCGTCGCCAAACTGATGATTTAATTAAAGCCGGTCGTATCGCCAAAGATCCCATTCCCTACGCCGAAGTGGAAGAGCACAGCCTGCGGTCGCCGTTAAAGAGTTTAGATCAGCTGTCTTTTATTGAATGCGGCGCTGAAGGCGGCCGTTTTTCGGCGGTGATCCCGCGCTGGGTTGGCAGCCAACAAGTCGTTTGTATGGCGATAGAAGACGTTTAAAAAAATACAATAAATAGATAACAACGAGGTTAACTATGGCGGGAAAAACAAACACATTGAACAGCCGAAAACTGCCGATTGCGCAATTGATCAGTTGTGGCGATATCAGCTGTGAGCTATTGGTAGATCCCATTCCGAGACCGGCACCTGAACCGATCACAGTGCGGCTCAAGCCCAAGCAGTCGCGCGTGGTTTTGATTGATCACCATAAGCCCAACTCCATGACGATTCTTAAATTGACTCAAACTATTCTGCGCCAGCGAGGAGTTGAGGTTAATGATGAGATTCTGGTGAAGGACGATGCCAGCCGGCCCATGACAGCAGCTATGCTCAACTCGCTCTCCCAGGAGGGGGGGCTGGTTCTCTGCGGCATATCCGACTGAGGCAGTTGTTCGTCGGGCAGTTCGCTTGACTCTATAGCACTACAGCGAATCGGCGTTGCCGGTTTCGCCATTTTGACCGAGCCCTTTGGGGGGCAGATCGACCGGGCAATGGTTTATCAACCTTCGGATATTCCGTTACCAGCGATTGTTATTAATCATCCGACCCAGATGGTTGAGGATAATATTTTGTATCAGCGCGCTGAACAGATAGCCGATGCGGCACAGCGTTTATTAAACAACGAGAGTCCCTAATGACAAAGATTACTGAAACTGGATCCGGCCCTGGTGATCAAGCTAAAAACCAGGCTTTATCTATTCTGGGTAGCGGCGTTTATTTACCCCCAGCAAGACCGGTCCGGGAGATTGTTGCTGAGGCGGGCAATGCCGACACCAGTATTTATGAAGGTTGGAATAATGTCTGTCATGCCCTTAAAGAGGATCATCCAAGCAGCATGGGCGGCAAGGCACTTAAAGCGGCTCTGGCGGATGCTGGTGTTGATCCCGCTGAGGTCAAATTAGTTATTTTTGCAGGAATGTCCCGGGACTATTTACCCTCTTGGTCGGTGTCCGCGGAGTTGATAACCATTGCCGGCATGAGCAGTGACTGTAACTGTATTGATCTCACCGTTGGCTGCATGGGTGCTCTAACTGCTTTGGATATGGCTCAGGGCTGGCTGGCCCTGCGTGGCGGCGGTGTCGCTGCAGTGGTCGCCGCCGAGCGATGGTCCTATACAGTGGATCACAGCGCCAGTGAAAGCTATGGTCTCTGGGCGCACGCGGACGGCGGCGCAGCAACTATTGTTGGCATGAATACAGATCACAGAGCCAAAGGTCTGTTTTATGGCGCTGAATTTGTTAGCCAAAGTGACCTCAATGGCGCTGTGCTGGTGGAGTACGGTGGCACACGAAAACCCACAGCACCCGAAGGCACAACCCCCTTTGAGCGCAAGTTTGTGGGTGTCGATGGTGTCGATATGAGAGAGCGATATGCACTCGGCTATCAAAGCAGTTATCACGCTTTGAAAAAGCGCTTCGGTGTTGTGCCTAACCATGCACTTTGTAACCAAACATCCAATCTGTTTATGCTGCTGATCGCCAGTGTAATTGAAATACCTATAGACAACTTTATGATCACCGGGCATGACACTGGGCATGTAGGCTCTGCCGATATATTGATTGTGCTGGACAAATTACTTAAGTCTAGCGGCTGCCACGAACCCTATTTAATGGCCGGCAGTACTCCCTATGCCTTCGGTTCGGGCCTGTTGATGCCTGCAGACTAAACGCCCCTAGCTAAAGCCCACTGTGAATATTCCAGGCGCTAAGATGAGAGACTTATGAACCGAATTGCCACGGCAAATAATTTGAAGCGACGCCTGCCTTCGGTCAATAGCGTGCTGCAAGAAATGGCTGATGCGATCCATTTACGCGGTCACTCAGAAGTGAGCAAGGTCGTTGGCATATGCATAGATGGGCTGCGCCAGGACATTACTCAGGGGGCTAACCCCGAGATAAGTATCGATAGAATTAAAGCCGCTAGCATTGAACATCTTGAGAAAAAAAACCAGCCATCTCTCAAGCCTGTAATCAATCTCACCGGCACTGTTTTACACACCAACTTGGGGCGTGCAGTATTACCTCAGGAGGCCCTGGATGCCGTGGTCAGAGTGGCCGGAGCCCCGAGCAACCTAGAGTTTGACCTTGCACAGGGCGGTCGTGGCGAGCGCGATAGCCACATAGAAGGGTTGATATGTGAACTGACAGGAGCTGAGGCAGCCACGGTGGTTAACAACAATGCCGCTGCGGTATTACTGACCTTAAATACACTTGCCAGCCAGCGCGAGGTGCCAGTTTCTCGAGGGGAACTGGTTGAGATTGGCGGCTCGTTTCGCATACCTGAAGTGATGCTGGGCTCCGGTTGTCAGCTTGTGGAAATCGGTGCCACCAACCGTACCCACCTGAAAGATTATGCCGGGGCGATCGGTGACAACACCGCCTTACTATTAAAAGTACACACCAGTAACTACCGCATAGAAGGCTTTACAGAATCCGTGTCAGAGTCTGATCTGGCGGAATTAGCTCAACAGCATCAGCTGCCACTGGTCGCGGATTTAGGCAGTGGCAGCCTGATTGATTTTGCCGCCTTGGGGCTGCCCCATGAGGCTACGGCGGCGGAGTCGATTGCCAATGGCGTCGATATCATTACCTTTAGTGGCGATAAACTATTGGGTGGCCCCCAGTGTGGGATTATTGCTGGCCGCAAAGAGCTGGTGGATCAGATACGTAAGAACCCCCTAAAGCGCGCTTTGAGACTGGACAAAATGACGCTGGCAGCACTGGCTGAAGTGTTAAAACTGTATCGCGATCCGGTTAGTTTAATAAACAAACTCCCCACTCTGCGCTACCTTACGCGGCCCCTAGCGGAAATGCAGCAGCAGGCCCAGCGCCTAGTGCCAGAAGTCCAGGCGGCGCTTTCCAATACCTTTCATGTGGCCAGTAAAACCGGCTACAGTCAGATTGGCAGTGGCGCTTTGCCGATTGAAACCCTCGAAAGCATTGTGCTGTCTATAGCGCCCACAGCGCCCAACGACAGCGCCATACGCGAATTGTCCGAAGCCTTGCGGGCATTGCCCTGTCCCATTATCGGACGTATCCATAAGGGTGAATTGCTCCTCGATTTACGCTGTCTAGACGATGAAGACAATTTTCTGCAACAGCTTCAATTGTTAGCCGGCGCCTAGGGTGATCGTTGCTACAGCCGGTCATGTGGATCATGGCAAGACATCACTGGTTAAACAGTTAACCGGAGTGGATACGGATCGGCTAGAAGAGGAAAAGCGCAGAGGATTATCGATCAATCTAGGCTTTGCCTATCGCAAAGTTGATGATCACATCAGCATTGGATTTATTGATATGCCCGGCCATAAAGGTTTTATCAACACCATGATCTCTGGGGTTAGTGGTATTGATATAGGCATGTTGGTCATCGCCGCCGACGATGGGCTTATGCCTCAGACCCTAGAGCACTTGCAGGTCATGGTTATGCTCGGGGTTAAGCAGATAGTGGTGGTCATTACTAAAATAGACGCTGTCGATCGAGGCGCCATTGATACCCTGCGGTTCAGTGCAATTAAGCTATTGCCCCAGAGCCCAATATTTGAAGTGTCGAATAAGGCTGAGGGGCGCGCCAGTGGGATCAAGGCGCTGCAAGAGTATCTAGATGATCAGGCCAGGGTACTAGAGCCGAGAAACTCACAGGGCTTGTTAAGGATGTCCATCGATCGCGCCTTCACCCTTAAGGGAATAGGTTTGCTCGTGACAGGCACAGTTGCTGCGGGAACGGTGAAAATGGGTGATAGCCTGCGCTTGCTCTCGGCGGCGTCTGGCAACTCGTCAACTGTTCGAGTTCGTAGTCTCAATACTGATAATCAATCGGCCGAAGAGGGCGTGGCGGGCCAGCGCTGCGCTCTTAACCTTGTCGGTGACTTTGATAAACAGTCGGTTGGGCGCGGTGATTATTTATCGGCAACCCAGTGTATTGAGCCCAGTGATCGATTTGATGGGCGCATAGAGATAGCGGCCGATATTCGCTTCCCGATCAAGCATATGATGCCGGTTAAAATTTATCTGGGCGCAATGCGTGTAGCGGCCAAAATATTTATTCTTAAAACAGAATCGATAGAAGAAAACAGTGGCGGGCGAAAATTAATTGCCGCTGATAATGTACTGGTGCAAATAGTCTTGCAGCAGGCTCTGGTGGTTTGCCACGGTGATCGTTTTTTAATTCGCGATGACAGTGAGAGCATTAATCTGGGCGGCGGAACAGTGTTGTTAGCGCAAGCGCCACCATGGCACCGAAGTCAATTGAGGCGCCTGGAAGACCTGATTGCGATGGAGCAGGATGACCCATTAGCGGTACTGGTCAATAGTGTTTTAGAGACACAGCAACCTATAAATTTTTCTGGGTTTATGGGCAACTGGAATATGACAGCAAAGCAGAGTGAAACTTGTCTGCTAGACCCGCAGCTGCAACAGTGCTCAGAAATGATTGAGCTCGATGGGCGCAAGTATCTAGTTGCAAAGAAAATTTTTGGGCAAACAATGCGAGAGATTTGTCAGCATTTGGAAGCCTTGCATCATGATCGCCCTATGGAAGCTGGGGCACTAGTGATTGATGTAGCTACTCAATTCAAGACTGATGGCGCTCTACTTTTTAAACTTGCGCTTGCTGACTTATTAAAAGACGCTCGAGTCTCTTTGAACAATGGGCTTTTAAGTTTGGCTGGCCACCGGCCAACCCTGTCTTCCCAGGTTCAACAGCGTTGGTTTTTATTCAGTAATATATTGCGTAAAGGGGGATTTCAGGTTCCGCTGCTATCAGAGATCGAAAAAGAGATGGGCTTAACTAGCAAGCAGTTATCAACATTGATAATACCGGCATTAAAAAGTGGCGATCTTATTCAGTTGAGTCAAAAACGGTATATGCTGTGTGAAACAAGAGACGCCATTAAAACAGCCATAATTGAACTGGCGACCGACGGAAAATGTTTTACGGTTATTGATGCAAAGGCTCAGTTGGGGCTTGGCAGGGGCCTGACAATAGAGCTTCTAGAATACCTTGATTCAATTCAGTTTACCCGCAGGCAGGGTGACGGAAGAGAGCTGTTTTTTTGAAGGACTGTTTTCTTGAAAGACTGTCGCGGTTGCTAAGTATGTTTTTCTGACAATGGAAGGGCGACGTCCCCGGTGGGACGCCTGGTTTTCAAAACCAATGAGACGCTGATAAAGTGTTTGGTGGGTTCGACTCCTACCCCTTCCGCCATCTTCTTTTTTTGATTGCGCCGACAATCTATAACCCGAGGTTTTTTGTGTCTACAGATAAACTGGTTCAGTCGCATCCTCTCAGTGAGGCTATCTATGAAGGGGTTTTGGAAACACCTCCATGGCATAGCCTGCTGAAATTACTTGAGCCGTATGTCGCAACCAAAAGCGCATCGCTGGTAATTCGCCGCCCCACAGAAGAGGGTCCCGGATCAACAATAACGCTGTTTGACAACCAAGACGCGCTGCTGGATTTTCAAACCAATAGTTACAAAGATTCGCCTTTTGCTGAGTTGCCAGAAGACCGAGTATTTTGCTTAAACGATCGAGTCACCCAGCGTGAACTGGAAGATTTGGACCATTATAAGTATTTTCTAAAAGTCTATGATGTCACTGATATCATGGGTTTTGATATTTGCGACAACAATAATGACAACCACAGCAGGCTCAGGTTACGGGTTGTTCGTATGGGGGATGAGCCAAAATTTTCCGATGATGACAGACGACGATTGGCCACTATTATTCCATTGATGAAAAAGTCCTTGGCCATCTATTCTCGAATGGAGATCGGTGGCGTTAGCCAAGAGATATATCAACAGCTACTGTCCTCCATGGGGATTGCCTGCTTTATTCTCGGGGCAAACTATGAGGTGATGGCGAAAAATTATTTAGCCGAGATGGTGCTGAGTAATAAAGATGGTCTATCTATAGTTGGTAAAAAACTATGCTGCGTGGATGGCGATGACCAGCTAACACTGACGACTATTTGCGAGAACATTCGTCATAATATTTCCCAGGGCAAGCCGCAACAGCTACCGGATAAATTTACCATTAATCGTCCGCAAGCTGGCTCAACTTGGGGGGTCTTGATTCGCCCAGTAGACAGTGGTGATTTTATGGGCGCCGAAAATAACCCGGAACTGTTACTGCTGTTGCGCGACTCCAATCGCCGTCAATTGCCGACCCCCAGTTTATTAATTGATATATTTGGGGTGACCCTAGCTGAGGCGAGACTAACGCTAAAATTACTTGAGGGTTTAAGCTTGACCGCTGCAGCTGAAGCTCTTGGCGTGTCTCGCAATACGGCGCGTACACAATTAAGTTCGGTATTTTCTAAGACCGACCTCAACAGCCAGACACAGTTGGTGAAGTTAGTCTCAGATGTCTTGAGTGATCACTGGCTGTAACGCGCTGTCAAAGACACAGCCAGCGTATTAATTCATATACGCCTGGCCGCCATCAAGGGCGATGCTTTGGCCACTGATATAAGAGCTCTCTGGGCAGCAGAGTAGGGCGACAAAATCACCAATGTCTTTTTCACAGTCGCCAATGCGGCCCAGGGGAATGCTTTTTACAAACTGCTCGGCCTCCGCCGGTTGATACTTGATCCATTTTTCCAGGGCCGGAGATTTTGCATGGGGCAGAATATTGTTGGCCCGTATATTGTCTGGCCCCCATTCCGAGGCTGCCGCCCGAGTGAGTGCCCGAATCGCATCCTTTTCCGCAGCATAGACACCGTAGTTGCTCATATCCCAGCGTTTGGCTGCACTGCTAGCCATATTGATAATACTGCCGCCGCGAACTTTGAGGTGGGGGTGACAGAGTTGCATTAGTTTTAAGGTTGCCATGGGGCCGGTTTGAAAGGCCATTTGTACTTTTTCTAGATCTTGCTTGAGCAGCGGCCCAATAGAAGTGGCCACCGCATTGTTGACTAAAATATCGATGCGCCCAAAGCGCGCGATGGTTTGTTCAACAACCGACTCGAGGCTATTGAGCAGGCTCACATCGCACTGCAGCGCCAGGGACTCCATCCCGGTTTCGGCGGCAATGGCGTCGCAGGTTGTCTGACATTTTTCCAGAGTACGACCAACGGCAACCACGCGAACACCTTTTTTAGCCAGAGCTAGGGCGATGCCCTGGCCTATCCCCTGTCCGGCACCGGTAATAATGGCAACATAGTCTTTTAGAACTGCTTGAGTCATGGGTTTACCTTCGTCTAAATGGTTAGTGACAGGTTGTTAGTAGCCACAAAGCTTGGCGAAACGCTCGCGGTGAAAACTGCTGTCACCGAGCATTTGATTGCACACCCGCGACCGCTTGAGAAACAGACCTATATCGACTTCATCGGTAATGCCCATACCGCCGTGCATTTGCACCGCTTCATTACTCATTTTTTGGTAGCAGTCGATGGCTAGCACCTTTGCGTGACTAGCGAGTTTGGCAACATCCTGCTGGCCCTGATCTATGGCCGACAACCCTTTATAGACAACACTCTGAGCCAGCTCTAATTGGCAAAATAGTTGTGCACAGCGATGCTGCAGGGCTTGAAAGCTGCCAATCTTGACATCAAATTGCTCGCGATCGTTTAGGTAGGCAAGGGTTCTTTCCAATAGCTCTCTGGCACCGCCAAGCATTTCTGCGGCAAGAGCCAGTGTGGTGCGATCGAGAATCGGCGCGACAGTGTCCCAGGCCCGGTCTGGCACGCCGATAATTTGTTGGTTATCTACGGCTACCTGATCAAACTTAATCTGAGCAAAGCTGTGGCCGTCGACACTGTGAATCCTGTTAACAGTGACGCCGGCAGCATCCCGTGGAACGAGAATTAATGAGAGTCCATCGGTGCCTTTGGAATCTGCTGCAGTGCGGGCAAGCACCAGAAAATCTGTGGCACCAGGACCGTTGATAACAAAGGTTTTTTCACCCTGTAATAGGCCATTTTCCAATGCTGCTGCAGTTGCTCCGGGGTTGTAGCGCAGACCCTCGTCGCAGGCAAAGGCGAGGTTGCGGGTTCCGGCGACTACATCGGGCAGTAAATCGGTGCTGTGGTGATCGTCGGCCGCTTCAATCAGTGCCGCGCCAATAACAATACTCGAGAGCATTGGCGTAGCCGTCAGATGCCGACCTATTTCTTCCATAACTGCGCCTAATCCCATCCAGCCGAAGCCCAAACCACCGTTCTCTTCGTTGAGCACAATGGAGGATACGCCGAGCTCAATCAGCTCATTCCAGAGATCGCTGTCAAAGCCCTGAGGGTTGGGGTTGTCGCGCAATTCACGCAGGGCGGCGACGGGGGCGCGCTGATTTAAAAAATCGCGAATGGTGCTATGCAGTAAGCGCTGTTCTTCATTTAAAACCATGGTTGTGCTCCTTCTTCGCTCAGGCGGGTAAGCCGAGCGCGCGCTTGGCAATAATATTTAATTGAATTTCGGAGGTGCCACCGGCGATGGTATGAGCTTTGTTGTAGGCCCAATTTTGCACAATATTGTGTTCTCGGGGAGTATGGCTCTGCTCCTGCCAGCTAAGGCCATGATTGCCGAGAATCTCCAGTAGCAGCTCGTCTTTTTGCTGTATCGCATTGGTGCCTAAATACTTTATGGTCAGAGGTAAGCCGGAGTCGACCTGCTTACTGCGGTACTGAAAAAACAGGCGTTCGTTGAGATACTCCAGCGCTTCGGCAGTCATCAGTTGATCGGTGATACGGGAGCGAATATTGCTGTCATTGAGCTTGCCAGATTCATCCATGCCAATATATTCCGCAGCTAGCTCCACCAGACTTTCATCTTCGCGCTGAACAATTGACTCCATGGTGGCCATCAATTTGCGCTCGTGCTTGAGCAATTCTTTGGCCACTGTCCAACCGTTATCGAGACCCCCGACAATATTTTCTCTGGGGACTTTTACATCGTCAAAAAAGGTTTGGCAAAACTCAGATTCACCGCTGATCAGTTCTATAGGTGTCGTTGACACACCGGCAGAGCGCATATCGATCAATATGAAGCTAATGCCTTGGTGCTTAGTGCCGCTGGCGTCAGTGCGCACCAGGGCGAAAATCCAGTCCGCTTTGTCCGCCTGAGTGGTCCAAATTTTTGTGCCATTGACCAGAAAATGGTCGCCCATATCCTCGGCCCGAGTTTTTAAACTGGCTAGGTCTGAGCCTGCGGCAGGTTCTGAATAGCCCTGCGCCCAGCGGATATCACCGCGGACAATTTTGCTAAGGTGCTCTTGTTTTTGCGCCTCGTTGCCGTGTACCAAGAGCGCGGGGCCAAGCATCCAAAGCCCGAGATCATAGAGCGCAGGGCGGCAATTCAAGCGCGCCATTTCTTTCTCTAAGACTTTTTCCTCATCACTACTTAAGCCGCCACCGCCATATTCTGTTGGCCATGTGGGTGCGGTCCAGCCTTTGTCGCGCATGCGTTCAAACCACAGCTTTGCGTCTGGGGTGGCAAACACGCGGTCGCGGCCAGCCCATATCTGTTCGTCTTTAACCACCGGACGGCGCTGTGATGCTGGGCAGTTTTCCTCCAACCAAGCACGGGTCTGCTGTCGGAACTCATCAATAGGGGACATAGTAACTCCTAGTTAGGTATTTCAATTCGGTTGCTTTGGTCGACCAGTTGCGCCCTGAGCAAGCCTTTGAGACTGGCCAAATGCTCCTGTTCAAAGGGCATTTTCGGTTCCAGTGTGCAGTCGACGGCAAAGCCGGCTAAAAATCGGTGAGCAAAGCGGATGGCCTGGCTAATGGTTTGCTGGCTCTGTTCATTTTTATGGAAAAAGTCCTGCAGCCATTCAAGACTTAGCGCGCTGGCTTCTGCGGGCCTAAAACTGTGTAAGTCGAGGACCATATCGGTGTCTCTGTGAGCCATTAATATCTCTTGAAAAGAAAAATACAGGTCACTTCTGTAGTGGGCCCAAATAGTGTCTATATAACAGTCAATGCGTGTCGCCAGATCACCTTGATGCAGAGCCGGACTATTAATCCGCTCGAGATAGACCCTGTAGGCACGTTCTAAAATAGCCTGGAGTATGTCGTTTTTACTGCCGAAATGATGCTGCACAGCACCCCAGGTAATCCCTGCTCGGGCGGTAATGGCACTGGCAGACGCGGCCCTGAGCCCGGACTCTCTAATAATGCTGACAACCGCATGGATAATTTTATCTCGGGTCGCTCTGGCCTTTTGTGCCTGCAGGGAATTGCCGCGTCTATCCATCGGGATAGACATTGCTTCAGCTATCTGCATTGGCGGCTTGGCGATCGATAAACTGCTGTTTTATCTGCTGTTTAAGGGTTTTTTTGGTGGCATTACGCGGCAGTGATTGAGTGCTGACATGAATATACTGTGGCACCTTAAAGGCGGCCAGATGTTTGCTGCAATGGGTCTGTATATCAGCAGCAGTCAGGGATATGCCAGCACTGCCGACAACGGTTGCGGCCACTTCTTCACCAAAGCGGTCGCTGGGTAAGCCAAAAACAGCGGCCTCTTGGCAGCCGTCGAGAGACAGCAGGCAGTTTTCAATCTCGGCGGGATAAATATTTTCGCCACCGCGAATAATCATGTCTTTTACTCGATCGCAGATAACCAGAATGCCCTCGTCATTGAGATAGCCCACATCACCGGTTTTAAACCAACCCTCGGCAAAGTCATCCTGAGAGTCGTCACCACAGAAATAGGACTGAATACAGGTGGGTGACTTAATCCAGATTTCGCCAGGCTCACCGGCGTTGACCTGTTGACCCTCTTCGTCGCGAAAGCTGCTTTCGATAATCGGGCTGAGAAAACCCGATGTGCCGGGAAATTGACTCATTAATGAGCCCGTGAAAGCCGCGCCGGTGCCGCCGGTCTCTGTCAGACCCCAGCCTGCACCAGGCATTGTGTTGGGGAGTTTGCTTTTGTATAGCCCGGCAAGTGCCGTAGGTGTGGCTGCGCCCCCGGCACTGACATTGCTAATACGACTCAGGTCGAGTTGGTCTATATCCGGGTGCTGAAGTAAATCCAGCAACATGGTCGGTGCACCCATCAGCACAGTGATGCCTTGATCTTTGATCAGGCGATAAGCTTCGTTGACATCCCATTTGTACATAAGGTGAATGGCGCGGCCGTATTTCAGATTGACCAAAAACTGCGAGTAGAGACCGCTGATATGAAACAACGGCACACTGAGCAAGGTTTTTGCCGCAACGCCCGACGCCAGGTGCTGGGTCATGGCGTCAAGGTTGGTCATATAGGTGGCAGCACCAATAAACTCAATATTAAACAGCGCTTGGCAGGCGCTAAAGTGGTCAAAAAGAACCCCTTTGGGGCGTCCCGATGTGCCGGACGTAAACAGCATGATCGCTGGATCTTCGGGGTTGGATGCTACCTCCGGTGCGCTGTTATTAGCGCTTGCATCCAGTTGCCAGAGGCTCGCTCCTGGGGCGCATTCGCCCTTGGGCTCCACAACAATAGCGCTTACATTGGGTAACTTGGATTCGATAAATTGATAGCGCGGCCAGTCACAGATCACCAGTTTGGCCTCACTGTCATCTAGACCCTGGCTGAGCTCTTCTTCGCGACCCCAGCTGTTGAGGGGGACGGCGACGGCACCGCAACCGAGAATGGCGACAAAGGCAACCATCCACTCCGGGCAGTTGCGCATGGCGATGGCAATTTTGTCACCTTTTTGGATATGTTGGTGATTGATCAATGTGCTGCGCAGCCTGTCTACCTGGTCAAAAAAATCCGCAAAGCTGTGGGTTTTATCCTCGTAGGTAACAAAGGGCGCATTGCCAAACTGACGTCCTTCGTTGACTACAGCTAAGAGGTTTTGCGCGGCATTTTTATAGGCTTTCATAGCGGTGCCGTTGCGCACAGAGTCGACGATCTCAAAGGGTGCGCCGGTCGAGGTCAGTTGACTTACGGCACTGTGGTAGGGGGCACTCGACGCTGGCATAGTTGTGATCTCTTAAAAGCTTTTTATTATTTGGCGGCGCTGCAATACAAACACTGCAGAGGCCGGCTGACTTCCTAAAAGTATCCAGAAAAAAACATTTCAGGACAAATGTTTTTTGCGCTGCTGTATCGTCCAGATGCACTATGCCAATAGGTAGGCAAATACAGACGCGGTAAATGAATCGCGCAATAATAGGTTTCTTGAGACTACAGGAAACGACCTATGCAAACACGTTTAACTCATATGCTCGGCTGCCGTTATCCGATTATCCAAACGGCTATGGGCTGGGTGGCTGATGCCAAATTGGTCGCTGCGACAACTAGTGCAGGTGGCTTCGGATTTTTGGCCGGTGCCGTGATGACGGCTAAAGAAGTTGAGGAGGGTATTCTTGAAATTAAAGCCCTCACCGATGGTCCCTTTGGTGTGAACTTTCATATGTATATGGCACAGGCCCCAGACATTGTTGATCTCTGTGTGAAATACGGGGTGCGCGCAGTGAGTTATAGTCGCTCGCCGGTCCCGGCTCTGATCGAAAAGCTGAAGGCCGCTGGTATTGTTTGCATTCCCACAGTGGGAGCCACAAAACATGCGGTTAAAGCGGTGACTTTGGGTGCCGATGCGGTTGTCGTCCAGGGCAGTGAGGGTGGCGGACATACAGGCGCTGTGGCCTCGACAATACTACTGCCAGATGTGCTGGCCAAGGTGCAGGTTCCGGTGATAGCTGCGGGTGGCTATCGCGATGGTCGCGGATTGGTGGCGGCTCTGGCGATGGGTGCAGATGGCATTGCCATGGGAACGCGGTTTTTGATGACAGAAGAGTCGCCAGTGCCAGCATTGACCAAAGCCAACTATATGCATGCCGCGCCCGAGCAAATCCAAATCAGTACCAAACTCGACGGTCTACCCCAGCGCATGATCGATAACCCCTGTCTCGATAAACTCAATCACACCTCGACTTTGGGTATGTGGCTGTTGGCGGTAAAAAATGGCCTGGCCTTTTCCTCGGGTGCCAACGCGTCATTGCTATCCAGCCTCAAGTCAGCCTGGGCGATCAGCCGCACCGGTGACCTGAGCTGGGCGCAGACGTTAATGGCAGCCAATGCGCCAATGATGATTCAAGAGGCGATGGTCAACGGGCATCCGGACCGCGGCATTTTGCCCAGTGGTCAGGTGGCCGGCATTATTTCCGACCAGCCGACTGTCGAGGCGCTGATTGCATCGATTGTTGCTGAAGCCGACCAGGCTATTGCTGAGCTAGCGGCACTTGCTGGGCTATCGACCCTGGCCTCTGCTGCTCCCACCACTCTCAACCCAACACAGGATTAAACCCATGGCTTTCTCGGTTGTTGTTAACGCTAATATTGCAGAACTTATTTTTTCTAAACCGCCAGTCAATGCTTTTGATAGCACGGAATGGGCCGCCATTGCCTCATCCCTTGAAACGCTGGGCCGGGATGACGAAGTCCACGTTATCGTGGTGCGTGCAGAGGGTCGCGGCTTTTGCGCTGGTGTGGATATTAAAGAGCTAGCTGCGGACAGCAATAAAATTCTCAGCGTTAACAAAGGCAACTACGACACCTTTGCGGCAATTCATCGCAACCCCAAACCGGTGATTGTTGCGCTACATGGTTTTGTTCTCGGCGGTGGTATTGGCATCGCCGGAGCGGCGGATATTATTGTAGCGTCGGAATGCGCTCGTTTTGGCGTACCAGAAGTCGATCGCGGTGCACTGGGTGGTGGTGCCCATTTACAGCGCATGTTCCCGGTGCAAAAAGTGCGTTATATGTATTTTACCGGCGAGTTTATTGATGCTCAGGAGGCTTACCGTCTGGGTGCGGTGGAGTCTGTGGTGCCGCTGGCTGATCTACGCGACAGAGCCATGGCCATCGCCGCGAGTATCGCCGAAAAATCTCCGGCCATGATCAAGTTGGCGAAAGAGGCCCTGACCGGTATTGAGGATGGCAATCTTGAGGATAAATACCGCTGGGAGCAGGGCTTTACGCTACAAGCCTACAAAGATAAGGACTCTCAGGAAGCCCGAGATGCCTTTGTTGAAAAACGCGATGCGGAGTTTAACTAACTTCAATTAACCTCTGTTCCTCAATCGCGCTGCGGTCAATCCCACAGCGCGATCGGTTAGAACTTACCCCATCTTGGCAATCATAGATTCGCGCAAGTTAATTTGATCGCCGGTAAGGGCAAAGCCTTTTACAGAACCCTTTTCTGAACTATTTTCTTCGCTGCCCGCAGCCACAAAGTACCCCGCATAACCCGCTTCTGAATTGACATCTACATGCCATTCACCTGGACAGTCACGAGGCGCAGGCACAACCATAACCGGATACAGCGTTGTCTTAATCGCCACCGGCATAATGCTGTAGTGCACTGCTGAGGGTTCGCCGGTTAGGGTTTTTGCCAATTGACGGGCACAGTTCATCAACGGTGCCACATAGTAGAGCAATTGGCCGTCAACCTCGGCGCAATCACCCAGGGCATAGATATCCGGATCACTGGTGCGGCAGTAGCTGTCGGTGCAGATGCCTCGGTTGACCTCGAGTCCTGCGGCGGCAGCAAGTGCGGTGTTGGCGCGCACGCCAATCGCCGACAACACAATATCCGCCTGCACTGTCTCGCCGTTGTTTAAATGGGCAATTACACCGCTTCCTTCACGTTCTATTCGTTGCACGGTGGTGCCGAAGTGGAAGCGTGCACCGGCATTTTCTAGGGCAGTTTGTACGCCTTTGGCGGCCTCTTTAGGCAGTAGGGTTCCAAGTACTCCGGGCATTGGATCCACAGCTTCAATCTGCAAGCCAGCCTGGAGTAAATCATTACTGTATTCGGCGCCAATTAATCCCGCGCCTATCACCAGCACCCGCTGTTTGCCGGCTACGGCGGCACGAAATTTCCCGTAGTCACTGAGATCGTTGACTGTATAGACCGAGTCGAGGCCGCTACCTTCTAGAGGTGCCTGTATACACTGGGCGCCCAGAGCCAACACCAACTCACCGTAGGGGAGTGTTCGATCGGCCAATTGCACCAGCTTAGCTTCGCGGTCTATAGCTTCAACCCGACTATGGCTGAAGAGCTGTAAATTGTAATCCCGGGCCATGGTTGCAGCGTCGGCCGAGACCATGGCTTCGGCGGAACGGTTTTTGCTAAAGCCGGTGGAAATCTGTGGTTTCGAGTAGAAGCTGCCGTCGTCGGCGCAGACCAGCGTAATGGGCCGCGAGGGATTGTGCTGCCTAAAGGCTTTCACTAGGTTGTAGGCGGCGAGTCCAGCGCCAATAATCACCAGGGGCTGTTCTTCGCTGTGGGTCACCTCAGTGGCAGCGGTTTGCGCCACCGTGCTGGCAACACTGACTTTTTTCACCTCAATCATCTCGAAGTCTTGCTTGCCCACTCCGCAGTCGGGACAGAGCCAGTCCTCGGGAATATCCTCCCAGCGAGTTCCTGGAGCAATATTGTCCTCGGGCAGACCCAGTGATTCATCGTACTGCCAGCCACAGACCATGCACTCCCAGACGCTGTAATCGTTCATTACCGCAGCGGCTAACGCAGCTTGCTGGACTGGTATGCTAGTCTCTTCTGCACTTTCGGTGGCGACCGCAGTATCGGCAGCCGAAGCTGCAGCTGCGGTTGTCGTTGAGTAGGGCGCGGTTTTGACTTCGCTCATCTCAAAATCCTGCTTGCCAACCCCGCAGTCGGGACACAGCCAGTCGTCGGGAATATCCTCCCAGGGGGTGCCAGGAGCAATATTGTCTTCGGGCATGCCCAGTGATTCATCGTAGACAAAGCCGCAGATAAGGCATTCCCAAATTTTATGACTGATCATTGTTTGCTGTTCCTAGACAGGGTTTGGGCTTTATTATGCCCTTGGCAATTTACAGTGCATCACCCAGATAGAGTAAGTTAACACCTAGCCGCAATCTTGGGTTAAAGGTTGGGCTTTTGACAACTAAAAAATATTATCAAGCTCTCGTCCATATGGACGATTACCCAATTAAGCTGCCTAATATACTAGGTTGAAATTAATGTCGGAGTAACAGCGCATGGCATCGTCAGTTGAATACAAGTTGGGCCCCCACACTTTCCCGCGAGGGTGGTTTGTTGTGGCCGAGAGCTCTGAATTAGATAAGGGTGCCATGGCAGTGCGTTTTTGGGGTCGCGACCTGGCTCTGTATCGCGGCGAGAGTGGTCGCCCGGTAATGCTGGATGCCTACTGCAAGCATATGGGCACTCATCTAACCGCCAGTGACTCGGCGATGATCGTGGTCAACGGCCATCAGATTGAAGGTGACTCCATTCGCTGCCCCTATCACGGCTGGCGCTACAACTCTGCCGGCGATGTGGATGATATTCCCTATTTTGAAGGTCCATGCCCAAAGTCCGCGTCAATTCGTTCCTATCCGGTAGTGGACAATATGGGCTGCATTATGGCCTGGTTCGATGAGGACGGTGCTGAGCCGGATTACGCTGTGCCAAGCCTGCCTGAGTGGAATGATCCCCAGTGGATTCACTGGCAGCTCGATCACCTGGGTGAGTTGGATGTTCATCCCCAGGAAATTCTCGACAATATGAGCGACATTCGCCATTTGGGGCCCACCCACGGCGCCCCTGCAGAATATTTTGAAAATGAGGCCAAGGACCATCTCTATATTCAGCGTCAGGGCGGTCCCATGCAGCTCTATGGCGGTGTCATGCTGTTTACCAGCACCTGGTACACCGGCCCTGGCATCCTGCTCTCCAAACAGGTCTTTGGCGATGCCTTACAGTATGAATTTATTGCCAACACACCAGTGGATGACGGTGTTAGCAAGTGTTGGCACGGTTGTTTAGTTAAGGCCTCGTCCACCGAGATTACTGAAGAGGATCGGGAGATGGCGCGGCAGAGCCAAGCCGGTGCGCTGGGCGCCTTTGCCACTGACTTTCAAATTTGGCGTAACAAAAAACCCGCCTTGACCATTATGCAGCTAAAGACTGACGGGCCTTTCCGTATCGGTCGCAAATGGTATTCTCAGTTCTATGCTGCGCGGGAGAATGTCGCCGCGATCCAAGCTGAGGTCAATGGCAGTCATCTGGTCAAAGGTGTTGCCACTCCAGAGGAGGCCAACCATGCTATCGATGACGGCCTCCCGTTTTAAAGGAAACCCTTATGAGCACTGAACTGGATACACCGCAGATTCCGAAGCAAAAGACTGGGCTAGATCGCGCGCTGGCGCAGCGCCTAGTGGACGACTACTTACGACTGCTGGTTCTCGATGATGCAGAGGGTATTGGTGCCCTGTATCACCCTGAGGCACGGTTAGAAGACCCCGTGGGTTCAACGCCTTTAGTTGGCCGTGAGGCCATTGTCGGATTTTATAGCAATGGTCTAAGTGGCATCGACGCCGCTGAACTCAGTGGGCCGATCCGCGTTGCCGGCAATGAAGTGGCCTTTGCCTTTAATCTGCATATGAAGATCAAAGGTCAATCCTTTGCCATGGATATTATCGATGTGTTTGTGATTGAGGCAGAACAGGTTGTCTCGATGCGCGCATTTTGGAGCCGAGAAAACATGCGCGCTGTGTAGGCGCGCCTGTTTTAAATCCTGTCTGCCTGGCTTCATGCCAGGCTAGGAAAAAGTCACCAAACTTTTCAAAATCAAACTCACCAGCATCGACTGCTGACTGACCCCTGTTTTGGCAAAAATCGAACGCAGTTGCGCCCGGGCCGTGTTGCGTGCAATACCTAATTGCGCGGCACTCTGATCGAGATTAGCACCATCGGCTAAATACTTTGCCAGCAGTGCCTCTGCTCGGGTGAGCTTATACAGGGATATCAAAATACGAATATCAATATCCGAGGTTTTGTCTGGGGCATTGATAAAGACCATCATATGCGGCGTATTGCTGGGCTCGACGGTTTTATCAATCATCATCGGTTTAATTAAGATTTCTAGATCTGGCTTGCCGGACGGTCGATCCACGGAGAGGGCGTTGACGGGCAGGGGCTGATGATTGCGCTGGGCCTCGATCACTTCAGTGATATAGCCACTGAGCTTGGTTCTGCTGGCGGGGCTTTCCAAATGGATATGTTGGTTAATAATATGGATGCCGTCTTTTTTCCGCAGGATTTCATCAGCTATGGCATTGCGCGTAATAACATTGCCTTTTTCATCTAGGGTAATCACGCCAATCGCCTGTCGTGATAGTGTTTTACTGTAGAGCTTACGCTCGTTGTCGAGCTCAATTAGTTGCATACCATTAGCAATGGCACGCTGAATATGGATCGACAGCATGGCGAGAAATTCCCGCACACTGGGTTCGAAATTCACCGCTGTTTTGGGGCGACAAAAGCGTACGCTAAAACGTTGACCGTTGGCGCTGCGCAGATCAACGCCGACCATATGATGGATATCCAGGGGTTTCATGCAGAAATTGTAGAGGTCGGTATCTTCTAATTTTGAGTAGGGGTGACACTCATTCAGAGAAACCACCTGCCCCCAGGGCAGGTTAGTCATCAAGTTGGACGTGTAATAGCGATCTGTATAGGGGTTTTCGTGATCGTTAATAAAGGTTTTCTGGAGCTTTTCACAGGAGACAAACAGCAGTCCACCGTCATCACTGGCTGGCTCACGCATGGTGATAGAGGCAAAGTTGGCGTCGATAATTGCCCGCAAACTGGTTAGAAATGCGCTGTAGGGATCTTCTTCAATATGGCCATCATAGAGACTGCCCAGCAGTAGAGAAAATTCTTCGAGGGTTGGCTGTTTCATAGTCGATCTTTGTTCTTATTTGTTAACAGAGTAAACACCTAAACAGCAATTCAATCAATCTTGTTAAACGCCTAAGCACAGAAAACCTATCCCTGGCGAGCCAGCTCAAGAGCAACATCATCAATCAAATCTTCCTGTCCACCGACGGTTTTACGATTGGCCATCTCCAATAAAATCTTGTGGGCAGGCACCCCATGTTTGACCGAGGCGCGTTCCGCAAACAGCAAGAATGACGAGTAACAACCGGCATAGCCAAGCACCAGTGCATCGCGACTCAAGCGGATTGGGTCATCCATCATCGGGACAACCAGCTCTTCGGCAACATCCATGAGTTTGAAAATATCCACTCCTGTGGGAATGTTCATTCGGTCTAATACAGCCGCCATGACTTCCAGTGGTGTATTGCCGGCGCCAGCTCCGAGCCCTGCCGCTGAGCCATCGATACGATTGGCTCCGGCCTCAATAGCGGCGAGAGAATTACCCACACCCATGGCCATATTGTGGTGGCCGTGAAAGCCAATTTCAGTGTTGGGCGACAGCTTTGCACGCAATAATCCAATGCTCGCAGTAACATCCGGTGGCAGCATATAGCCCGCGGAGTCGGTGCAGTAGATGCAGTTAGCGCCGTAGGATTCCATCAGCAGTGCCTGTTCGAGCAGTTGCTGTGGCTCGATCATATGGGCCATCATCAAGAAGCCCACAGTGTCCAAGCCCATCTTGCTTGATTCGGCAATATGCTGGCGTGAGACATTGGCCTCGGTGCAGTGAGTGGCGACACGAATGGTGCTGACACCACAGTCTGCGGCCATTTTTAGGTGATCTACAGTACCGATTCCTGGAATCAGTAGCGCCGAAATTTTTGCCTGTTTGACGGTGCCCACAACAGCCTTGAGATACTCTTCGTCACTGTGTGCAGGAAAACCGTAGTTCACCGATGCGCCGCCCAAACCATCGCCATGGGTGACTTCAATTAGGGGTACGCCGGCGTCATCTAAGCCTCCGGCAATGGTAACCATCTGTTCGATGGAAATCTGATGGCGCTTGGGGTGCATGCCGTCGCGCAAGCTCATATCGTGGAGGGTGATTTTATCAACTGAACCTGTCATTACAGAGTCTCCTTAGAGGCGTTATACCAGCGTGTAGCCATCATTTCTGCGGTGCGCAGGCCAGCGGCAGTCATAATGTCGAGGTTGCCTGCATAGTTGGGCAGAAAGTCTCCTTTGCCCTCAACTTCTACCGACACAGTGACACGATTGCCATCAAATACCGGCGGATTAGCCATGCGGTAACCGGGCACATAGGTCTGCACATCGGCAATCATACTGTGGATCGAGGCGGTGATTTTCGCTTGATCGGGGGTGGCGTTGGTTAGGCAGTGAATGGTGTCGCGCATAATAATAGGCGGTTCGGCGGGGTTGATAATAATAATCGCCTTGCCTTCTTTGGCGCCGCCAATTTCGACAATCGCCGAGGAGGTGGTGCGAGTAAATTCATCGATGTTGTCTCTGGTACCCATGCCCACCGAGGGCGAGGCCACGGTGGCAACAATTTCAGCGTAGTCAACGGTCTGCACACGGCTCACTGCGTGGACCAGAGGAATGGTTGCCTGGCCACCACAGGTGACCATATTGACATTGTCGATGGGGCCATTGGCCATGAGACTGTCTAGGTTCACCGGAGGGATGCAGTAGGGACCAATCGCCGCTGGCGTCAGGTCGATCATAACAATGCCCAAGGCGTTTAATTTGCGTGAGTTTTCCGCGTGCACGTAAGCCGAGGTGGCGTCGAAGGCAAAATGTACCTTATCTTCCCCCTCATTCTGGTGACTGAGAGCTTCGATCAGGCCGTCAACACCGCCAGTGGTCACTTGCAGACCCCAGTCGCGGGCGCGTTGTATTCCGGGTGATTCGTCAATACCAACCATCCACACAGGCTCGATAATATCGCTGCGCAAACACTTCATTAACAGATCCGTACCTATATTGCCCGGCCCTATAATGGCCGCTCTAAATTTTTTGCTCATGGCATTCTCTCGTTAAAAAAATTGGCAGCTGACAGTTGAGGTAGTGAGACCTTCTCCGGTCAGGTTGAGTGACATTCTGTCACCGGCAACAACTGGTTCTAGGGGAACAACGGAGCCGGATAAAATAACTTCCCCGGCCAGCAGTGGGATATCAAAGGCGCCCAGGGTGTTGGCCAGCCAGACCACTGCGGTCAGTGGGTTACCCTGAACGGCAGAGCCGAAACCACGACTCAGTGGCTGACCGTTTTTAAATACTTCAATTTCCAGTGCGGCGAGATTTAGTCCATTGGGGTCGATACGCTCATTGCCTAACACATAGACGCCGCAACTGGCGTTGTCGGCAACCGTGTCCTGAATCTTGATATTCCAGTCGTGGATCCGCGAGTCAACCACTTCAAAGCAGGGTGTGATGTAGTCAGTGGCGCGCAACACGTCCTCTTCGGTGATATTAGTGCCGCGCAAATCCTGCTTGAGAATAAAGGCAATTTCACCCTCGGCGCGGGGTTGAATCAAATTACCTGCTACGGGAATATCGGCACCATTTCCATAGGCCATAGTATTGGTTAAAAAACCAAAATCTGGCTGAAACACACCGAGCATTTTTTGTACCACATCGGAGGTAGCACCAATTTTTTTACCCACCACAGTTTCATTGTTGTCGGCCATACGGCAGGCCAACATGGCGCGGGAAATATGGTAGCCATCTTCGATCTCGATAGAGGCATAGCTGTCGGTTAAGGGGGGCAAGGTAGTGCCGGTGCGCAGGGCTGCATAGAGCGCTGAGCCAATGTCTTGGTGCTGGAGTTTAGTGAGGGCCATCTTAGTCGCTCTCCACAAACTCAAGTGATTCACGATTGAACATCTCGGGATGTTCCACCATAACCCAGTGACCACATTGGCTCAGGGTAATGACTTTGACCTGCGGGCACTCGCTCTGTAGTGCAAGTGCGCCACTCACCGGGCAGAACTCATCTTCGCGCCCCCAAAATGCCAGCACTGGACAGCTGATTTCCTTGAGACGGCTGGTCAGGTTAGGTATCTGCATGGTCGCCAAAACCTGCGCGTTCTGCTGTTGCAAAATATGCCAGCGCTGGCTGATCAGCTGCTCGGTGACATGGCGTTTGTCAAATACCAGACGCTCCAGCAGGGTGCCAAGCACCTCGCGGGTAAATGTTGGCGAGCCCATGGGATAGGCCATCATTGCCTGGATTCCGGACATGGCAAAGTACACTTCGCGCTCTTCGACGCCACCAGTGGCCATCAATATAAGTTTTTTTACCCGTTCCGGGCTGGCCAGGCAGAGGCCCAGAGAGATCGCACCACCGAGAGAGTTGCCTACCAAAATAGCTTGCTCAATGGCCAGATGATCCAGCAGATCGCGTAGATGATCGACAAAGTAATCTAGGGTATAAATAGCATCTGTGGGCTTGTCAGTATCGCCATAGCCTGGCAGATCATAGACAACGACCCGATGGCCGGCGTCGGCAAACTGTTGCAGGTTGGCTTGAAAATTACTCCAACCGCTGGCGCCGGGGCCGCTGCCGTGAACAAACACAACGGTCTTGGCTGCGGCATCGCTGCCGGGTATTTCGATGTAGTGGGTGCGCAGCCCGCAGGGTAAGTCAACTAATTGGCCAGTGGCCAAGAAGCTTTGGGCGTCGATAATCATATAAACATATCCATGTTCTCGACGCCCAGCTGGGTTCTACCCAAACCGCGTGCAAAAGGTGTCGGGTTGTTGGCCACGTGGCAGCGGGCAATATGAATATCGTGCCACAGCTGCTGCAGCGGGTGATTGTTAAACACCGAGCGACCACCGGCGGCATCAAACAATAGATCGACACCGGCAATACACTTTTCGATTACGAGACTGGCCTGATAGCGGTACAAAATTCGCTGGTCGAGGGTTGGCTTCCAGTTGTTGCTCTGCATCTCGTCAAAGTTGCGGAACAGAATCGATTCCAGTTCGGCGATAATATATTTCACCTTGGCAATGCGCTCTTGGATTTCCACGTCGCCAGCCAGCTTGGTCATATCTGTAGTGGCGCTGCCATTGCGGGTTTCGATAAACAGTTTCAGCGCTTTTTTCAGAGCCCCGATTGCCGGCGTGTTGACCACGCGAATAAAGGTCTGTGCCCAGGGCAGTCCATACATGGGGTTTTCTTGGTCATTGACGCAATTGAAACCGTCGAGCTGCTTATGGGTACGGTAATCGGGGACAAAGACCGGTGTTTCTATCACCACATCGTTTGACCCAGTTCCCTGCATACCCATCACATCCCAAGTATCTTCGATCTCATAATCTTTTCTCGGCACCAAGAATGTGCGGTAGCCATGACTGGGCATATAGCCTCCGAGTAGTGCCCAAGAGCAGTGGCCTGAGCCTGAACTCCAGCCCCAGCGGCCGCTGAGCATAAAGCCACCTTCACAGGGCTCGGCGACGGCGCCGGCGGGATTGTAAGAACTGCTGATCAAGGTGTTGGCGTCATCTTTATAGACATCGCTCTGCGCGCGTTCATCCATCATCGCCAGCTGAAACGAGTGCACCGAGATAATCCCGCAAGCCCATGCGACGCTCATATCGGCTTCGGCAATGGCCATTTGCGCGGCAAAAAATTCCTGAGGCGTATTTTCGCTGCCACCCCATTTTTTCGGCAGCATCATTTTGAAGAAACCACAGTCTTTTAACGCGTCGATCACCGGTTTGGCAATTTCGCGATTGCTGCGGGTTTCCGCGGCATGACTTTCAATGATTGCACTTATGTCTGCTGTAATGGTGGTCATAATTGTGTCCTCAAAATTAATCAAAAATGGCATTCTTGCTATTGGTTTATGGGCTTTTTTTCTACGCTGCTTTTTAAGCTATTTTTTACGCGACGGCGCAGTACTTTCCTTTAAAAAAGACCAGCGGCTGAACCTGTTGTGGTTCATTCTGGCAACTGTAATCCAGCACGCGGCCGACAATAATCTGATGATCACCACCCTCATAGCGGTGTTCAACACGGCACTGAAAACGTGCGCTAAACTCATCGAAAATTGGAGCTTCACCTAAACCAGGCTGCCACTCAACATCGGCAAATTTGTCGGCATTGCGGGTTGCGCAAACCGTGGATAAGGCTTCCTGGCCAGCGTGTAAAATATGTACGGCAAAGTGCTCGTTGCGCTCGAAAGCGGCAAAACTCTGGGCATTTTTATCGATGCTCCAGAGAATTAGCGGCGGATCCAGCGAGACCGATGAAAAACTATTGGCGGTCATCGCCAGGGGTTTTGCCTGCCCATTTTCGGTGTCGCTGTCCATGGTCGTCACTACGGTGACGCCGGTGGCAAAATGACCGAAGGCCTGACGCAATTGTTTTGCTTGTTCGTTATTCATAATCGTCTCAACAGAGTTTGCAGTTTTCATGACTCTATAGTCCCAAACACCCATCTATTGGCGCATACCCCGAATGCATTAAATCAACATTGCGATCTAACTCATTTGGCTTAACGACTCTGAGCGCCTATTGCTGACCCACTGAAAAATCATGACCCCAAAAGCTCGGCACTGTACTTTCAAACACCTCATAGCTAGCCCAGTCCTCTATGGTGCGGCCCTCAGCGCCATATTCGATATCAAAACCACCGGGGGATTTCATATAAAAGGACAGCATATGATCGTTGGCATGGCGTCCGAGGGTGCCGGACAAACCGACGTTATGGGCGATGCGACGATCGTTGCCGCGGCCCACTTCGTCGACACTGTCAACTTCCGTCATGATGTGAATGCAGCCTGCAGGATGGGGCATTTCAAAAAATGCCAAACTGTGGTGGCGCGAGTTACAGTGCATAAACCACAGTCGTTTAATCGGTTCGTTAGGGTCGGGAGTGAAGCGCAACTCCATCATGTCGGAGAGGCCGAAGCCGAGAACAGTGGTGAACAACTCAATGGTGGCGTCAAAGTTGGGTGCCGGCAATACGGCGTGGCCCATGCCTATTTGGCCGGTGACAAATTTGCGCACACCCACTGGTGAAACCAGTCGTTTAAAGTCTGAAATCATTCCCCAGTATATTTCGTGCTTATTGCCGGATGGGTCGCTAAAGCTTGCCAGCTGATGCACTTTGCGCGCTGCGGCCAGCTCACTGGAACCCATCTGCACTTCAATACCCGCGTTGTTCAAGCTGCTGACAGCCTCGTCAAAGCCCTGTTGATTATTGGTCTCCCAGCCACAAAAACCAAAGCTATCGCTGTCGGCAAGTTGCACCGTGATGCGGTAGGGGTGCTCATCCATTTTTAAATAGAGATTGCTGTCGCTGGCGCCATTGCGTTCACTGGCATCTTCTAAGCCCATCACCTGGCAGCCATATTCGCGCCACTGGTCGAGATCGGTGCTGTTGATACCTATATAGCCAAGACTTTTGATCGCCATACTGTTCTCCTATTTAAAAACTGGGTGACTGGCGCTGAGACCAGGTCTCGCGCAATGTAGGTTTGTGAATCTTGCCGGTGGCATTGAGGGGCAGCCGGTCGACAAATATAAAATGTTTGGGCACTTTGTAGTTGGCCATATTGGCGCGGCACCATTGGCGCATAAGCTCGGCATTTAGCTGTGGATCTGCGCTCTGAATAAACGCAGCCCCCACTTCCCCCATCAAGGTTTCGGGGATGCCGATCACCGCACTCATGACAATGCTCGGGTGGCGGTTGAGGCTCGATTCAATTTCCGCGGGGTAGCAGTTAAATCCGCCGCTGATATACATATCTTTGAGGCGATCAGTAATTTTCAGGTTGCCGTCGCTGTCGAGGCTGCCAATATCCCCAGTGTGCAGCCAGCCAGCACTGTCTATGCTCTCGGCGGTGGCCTCCGGGTTGTCCAGATAGCTCTGCATAACATTGAATCCGCGAATCACAATTTCACCGATTTCATCTGCGCCACAGTGGCGACCGTCGCTGTCCAGGCAGGCTACTTCAATGCCGGGAATAGCGCGCCCTGAGGTGCTGGCGATGGTTGCGCTGGGGTCGCCGTGACGGCACATAGTGGCGAGGCCACAGGATTCAGACAGGCCGTAGGCGGTTAGCACTGTGGTAATGCCAAGGCGGTTGCGAATACTGTCGATTAATTCTGTGGGTATGACTGCGGCACCAGTGGTCGCCTTGGTCAGCGAGCTAAGGTCATATTCATCCAGTTTAGGGTGAGCCAACAGCGACTGGTAGAGCGTCGGTGGCCCGGGCAACATGGTCACTTTGTCGGCGGCAATGCGCTCCAACACCTGATCCACATCGAAAACCAATTGCGGCAGGAGGGTGCAGCCTTTTATCAGGCAGGCCAGAATGCCCGCCTTGTAACCAAAGCTGTGGAAAAAGGGGTTAACGATTAGGTAGCGATCGCTTTGATCTAGGCCAACCAGGTCGCTCCATATGGTAAAGGTGCGCAGGTTTTGTTGGTGGGTGGTGATAACGCCCTTGGCTTTGCCGGTGGTGCCAGAGGTGAAAATAATATCCGAGCAGTGGTCGCCGGTGACCAGCGCAATGCGCTTATTGACCAGTTCTGGGTTGGCCGCTAGCCGCTCTTGCCCCTCGGTTAGCCAGTCTAGCCAGGTAGTGTGAGGCGCTTTCGATTGACCCTGTAAAACCACTGTGCCCTGAAGCTGATCGAGTTGACTGCGATCGATTTGGCTGGGGTAATCTGTATTGAGAAATTCGCCGATACTAAACAGCCATTTGGCGCCACTGGCGGCCAAAATATCTGTGGCTTCAATGCCTTTAAAGCGTGAGTTGATCGGCACAACAACGCCACCAGCACAGTGAATGGCCAGCGCCGCTAACACCCATTCGGTGATGTTGGGTGCCCATATGGCAGCGCGATCACCTAGGGCAAAACCGCGCCCAATAAGTGTTGCTGCCGCCTGATGGCAGAGTTGTTGAGTGTCTCTAAAGGTCAGGCTTAGGTCGCCGTCTTCAATAAACACTTTGTTGTCGAATTTTTCGATGGCGCTGGTCAGGGCCGTTGCGATGGTTGGGCTCATGGCATAGTCAAATTAGTCTGTTTAAAGCATGTTATTGCTCGCCATCTTGCTTGTCATAGTCTCTATGGATGATGCTGCTTAAAAAGCGCAACTAGATAATCCTTAGTATCAAAAACCAGATAGTTAGGAGTGGGTATGGATAAGGTGCGCTCAGCGTACGAGGCAGTCTCTGAGATAAAAGATGGTATGACTATCGGTATCGGAGGCTGGGGCCCACGGCGTAAACCCATGGCTCTAATAAGGGAACTGCTGCGTTCACCAGTGAAGGATTTAACTGTGGTTGCCTACGGCGGTGCCGATGTCGGGTTACTCTGCGCAGCGGGGAAGGTCAAACGGGTGATCTTTGCCTTTGTGTCGCTGGATTTTATTCCCCTGGAACCCTATTTCCGCAAAGCTCGTCAGAGCGGTGCCATTGAGGTCAGTGAAATTGATGAAGGCATGATGCTCTTGGGCCTGCGCGCTGCCGCCTGGGGTGTGCCCTATATTCCCACCAAAATTGGGCTGGGCACAGATGTTGTGCGGCTCAACCCGCAGATCAAAGTGGTTGACAGCCCCTACGACGATAAAGAGTGGTTGGCGATGCCTGCCCTGAAGCTTGATGTGGCCCTTATTCATGCCAGTCGCGCGGATCAGCGCGGTATCTGCCAGATCGATAGTCCCGATCTCTATATGGACGACTGGTTTGCCCGGGCCGCCGAAACCACCATTGTTTCCTGCGACGAGTTGGTCGACACAGAGTATTTTCATCAGGGTGATAATGCCCGCTCGGTATTCTGGGAGCGCAACGTGACGCAAATCGTAGTGCCCATAGCCGGTGGTGCTCATCCCAGTTCCTGTGATCCTCTCTATGGATTCGATATGGCGCACTTTAAAGAGTACGCCGCCAGCGCTTCTGTTGATGGCATAGAGGCTTACTTGGATAAGTACGTGACCTCTAAAGATGAGCAGGCATATCAATCATTGGTGGGCGGTATCGACGGGATTCGCGCACTGCCACTACCTGTCTATTAACCACAGCAATTAACAGATGCAATGGATCAACCTATGACACAGCAGGATTACAGTTTAGCGGAATTGATGACAGTCGCCGCCGCGGAAGCGTTTCGTGGCAACGGTGAAGTTTTGGCTACAGGCATAGGTCTGTTGCCGCGCCTAGCCGCGAGCTTGGCAATGAAAACCTTCACCCCAGAACTGATGATGACCGACAGCCAGAGTTGGATGTTGTCTGAACCGAACAATGTCAGTGGTCGCGCAGTCAGCGATCGCCAGGCCCAGGAATCCTGGATGGGCTTTTCGCGTATCTTCGACAATGTTTGGAGTGGCAAGCGCCACGCCATGGTCGGCCCTACTCAGATCGATGCCTATGGCCAGACCAATATTTCCGCCCTCGGCAGTGATTATCAAAACCCGAAAGTACAGATGCTCGGTGTCCGCGGTTTTCCCGGCAACTCCATATGCCATGCCAACTCGTTTTTCGTACCCAACCATTCGCGCCGTGTATTTGTTGCCGGGGAATGTGATGTGGTCTGCTCTATAGGCTACAACCCAGAGCGTCTGCCGCGGGGTTACAGTTTCGACGAAATTGATATACGCCGAGTGATCACCGATCTCTGCGTTATGGACTGGGGCGGGCCCAATCATCAGTTGCGGGTCTTGAGCCTGCACCCGGGAGTTAGCCTCGAGGAAGTGCAAGAAAATACTTCTTTTGAACTTGCGGTGATCGACGATCTCGCAACTACAGCCGCGCCTACGCCAGAGCAGATGGCCATTATGGCGGCATTAGACCCGGCCAATAGTCGCGCCAAACAACTTAAAGACAACCCCGTCGGTGATCGCCGTCGGCTAGAGGAGTCTCGCAATGTCTGATAGTGCCACTTATGACCCTACCGCTGATACGGTTATCTATGCAGTCAGTGAGGGTGTAGCCACCATTACCATGGATCGGCCGAGCTACCACAATGCCCAAAATGCCAAGATGACCTACGAATTAGACGCGGCTTTTCGACGCGCCGTGGCCGATGATGAGGTCAAGGTTATTGTTCTCGCCGGCAACGGCAAACACTTTTCTGCCGGTCATGATATTGGCACTCCAGGGCGCGACGTGCACCTTAGCCAAGAGCGCACCAGCATGTGGTACGACCATGCCAACAAGCCCGGTGGCGAGTATCTCTATGTCCGTGAAGCTGAAGCCTATCTGGGTATGTGCCGACGCTGGCGCGAAATCCCCAAGCCGACCATCGCCGCAGTGCAGGGCGCCTGTATTGCTGGCGGCCTCATGCTGGCTTGGGTCTGCGACCTTATTGTTGCCACCGATGATGCTTTTTTCTCTGATCCAGTCGTGCGCATGGGTATTCCCGGTGTCGAGTATTTTGCCCACCCTTTTGAAATGCCACCGCGCATTGCCAAAGAGTTTCTCTTTACCGGCGATAAAATGTCCGCCGAGCGCGCTTATCAGGTAGGCATGGTCAATCGCCTGTCGACCCGAGAGACTCTGCAAGATGACGTTAAAGCACTGGCCGCAAAAATAGCCGCGCAGCCGCGTCTGGGTCTGGCCCTGACCAAGCAGGTCATCAACAATATTGAAGATCTCCAGGGCAAGCGTACGGGCATGGAAGCGGCATTTGCCTGGCACCACTTTTCTCATGCCCACAATGATCTGGTCTCCGGGGATAAGCTCGGTGGCTTTGATGCTAAAAAGATGGCCGAACACAATCGCGCGGGAGACAAGTCTTAATGGAATTAATCTATACCGCTGCACAGGCGCAATTTCGAACTGAGGTGCGCGACTGGCTAAATGCCAATATCCCTACTTCGCCACTGCCGTCCTTTGATACAGAGGAGGGTTTTGCTGCCCATCGCGAGTGGGAGAAAACTCTGTCTGAGGGTGATTATGGCATGGTGACCTGGCCCCAAGAATACGGTGGTCGCGCCTGTGATCTGATCGAATGGCTTATATTCGAAGAAGAGTATTACCGCGCTGGAGCACCTTTGCGGGTCAACCAAAATGGCATATTTCTGCTTGGCCCCACCTTGATGGAATACGGTACTGAAGCGCAAAAGCAGCGCTTTATCAGCGCCATGGCCAGCGGTGCAGAAATGTGGGCGCAGGGATGGTCTGAGCCTGGTGCAGGTTCAGATATGGCGGCAATACGTTGTCGCGCCGATCGCGATGGCGATGAATTCGTTATCAACGGGCAGAAAATTTGGTCCACAAGAGCAGTGTTTGCCGACTGGGTATTCTGCCTGTTGCGCACTGACCCCGAGTCTAGCCGCCACCATGGTCTGTCATTTATCTTGGTGCCACTGGACGCGCCGGGAGTTACTGTGCGGCCTATTCCCCAGCTCAACGGTCTGCCCGGATTTGCCGAAATATTTTTTGACGATGTGCGTGTCTCCGACTTCAACCTGATTGGTGAAGAGGGCGGTGGCTGGGCCATTGCAATGGCTACTGCAGGCTTTGAACGGGGCCTGATGCTACGCAGCCCAGCGCGCTTTCAGCAAGCCTCAAGACGTCTGGTGGAACTCTATCGCCAGCGCCAAAATGATATTTTGGATCTGTCTATCGAAGACAGTGTGGTGCGCTGCTATATGGATGCCGAGGCCTATGCTTTGTCGACCTATCAAACCGCATCGCGGTTGATCAATAACGGCGCTATTGGCCCAGAGTCGAGCTGCAATAAAATCTTCTGGTCGGAGCTGGATCTGCGCATTCACGAGACCGCTATGTCCCTGCTCGGAGCTAAGGCTGAGATCGAACCCGGCTCACCCGACGCCGACCAGCAGCTCGCCAATTGGCTGGATGGTTTTTTATTCGCCCAGTCCGGGCCAATTTATGCGGGTACCAATGAAATTCAGCGCAATATTATTGCCGAGCGCATGCTCGGCATGCCGCGTCGATAAGCGGCAAAAAGAGAGATAACCATGAACTTTACCTTTAGTGATGATCAATTATTATTTCGCGACACCGTCCGTGACCTGCTCAGTAATGAAGTCACTGCTGAGCGCATTCGCCAGCGTTGGGACAGTGACAGCGGTGTCGACAGCGCTGCGTTGCAAGCTATGGTCGATTTGGGCTTGACCGCCGCGCTAGTTCCGGAAGAACAGGGTGGTTTGGGGCTCAGTGCCGTGGACTTTATCTTGATTGCCGAGGAATGTGGCAGGGCTGCACTGCCAGAGCCGATTGTCGATAGCTGTCTAGTGGCGACGCCCATGCTAGTGGACGCCGATCGCGCCCTCGAAGGAAGCAACAGCCGTCTGCGGGAGCTCTTAGAAGCGGTAGCCTCAGGGGAGCAAACTGTGCTCTGCGGTCCGTCGATCAACCCCTATATCAACTTTGCTCACAGCGCCGACTATTTGCTCCTGCCCCACGGCAATGAAGTGCATCTGGTCGCCACTGATGCGGTGCAACTGGAGCTGCAAACCAGCGTCGACCTGAGCCGTCGCCTGAGCAAAGTCAGCTGGCAGCCGCGCAGTGAGACCTGTATTGCCCGGGGTGAAATAGGTGCCGATCTGTGGCGCTCGACACTCAATCGCGGCGCCCTGGCTAACGCCGCCCAGCTACTTGGCCTCAGTGAAGCCATGGTGGCCCGATCGGTAAAATTTGCCACCGATCGTGAACAGTTTGGCCGCCCAATTGGTGTCAATCAGGCGGTCAAACACCTACTCGCCGACTGCGCCGTCAAAGCGGAGTTTGCCAAGCCGGCGATTTATCGCGCAGCTTACACGGTTGCTGTGGCACCGACCCGCGCCGACTGGTCTGTCTCCCATGCCAAAGCCAGCGCTGGGGATGCCGCGCGGGCCGCCAGCCGCAACTGCACTCAGGTGCATGGGGCTATGGGTTACACCTGGGAGTGCGATCTGCATATTTGGATGAAGCGTGCCTGGACCCTCGATAGAGAGTGGGGCGATGCCGGCTTCCACAAGAACCGTATTCACGAGTGGCTGCTGCAGCCCAAGGCCTTGCTCGGCCCTCAATACACCTTTGGTCGTCGCCATATGGGCGATGCTGCCAATCCTATTACCGCTGTATAGAGGCTTATTATGACTATTCCCTCCGCTTACATTGTCGATGCAGTGCGCTCGCCAACTGGCCGCCGTCGCGGTTCATTGGCCGAAGTTCACGGTGCCGATCTGGGTGCCCATGTGCTGCGTACCCTGGTTGAACGCAATGCTATTCCCGACGATGAATACGATGATGTGATTTTTGGCTGTGTCGACACCATCGGCCCCCTGGCCGGTGATATTGCCCGCACAGCATGGTTGGCCGCTGGTCTGTCTGATGAGGTTCCCGGAACCACCATCGATCGCCAGTGTGGCTCGTCACAGCAAGCGGTCCACTTTGCTGCTCAGGCAGTTATGTCTGGCACCATGGATGTGGTTGTCGCCGGTGGCGTGCAAACCATGAGTGCTATCCCAATCTCTTCCGCCATGCTGGTGGCCGAACCCATGGGCTTTAGCGATCCCTTTTCCGGCAGTCAGGGCTGGGTAGAGCGCTATGGCAATGTGCCGGTGTCGCAGTTTAACTCCGCCGAAATGATCGCCAAGCATTGGAATCTTAGCCGCGAGGCTATGGAACAGTTTTCCCTGAGCTCTCATCAGCGCGCAGCCGAGGCCATTGCCAAGGGTTATTTTGACCGCGAAGTGGCGCCCATCAATGGCTTGTCCATGGATGAAACCGTGCGCGACACCTCTCTGGCAAAAATGGCCGAGCTAATGCCACTGCAAGAAAATGGACGTATTACTGCGGCGGTCTCCAGTCAAACCTGCGATGCCTCATCTGCTGTTTTAGTGGTCTCCGAACGCGCTCTAAAACGCTACAACCTGACACCGCGAGCGCGTATAGCCCACATGAGTGTCCGTGGAGCCGATCCGATTTGGATGCTCACCGCGCCGATCTCAGCGACCAAATATGCACTAAAAAAAGCCGGTCTCAGCCTCAGTGATATAGATCTGGTTGAAATTAATGAGGCCTTCGCCTCGGTAGCAATGGCCTGGTTGCAAGAGACCGGCTATGCCCATGAACAGACCAATGTTAACGGCGGCGCCATTGCCCTGGGACATCCCCTCGGGGCTACTGGCACCAAGTTAATGACCACTTTGTTACATGAGTTAGAACGCCGTGGCGGTCGCTACGGGTTGCAGACCATGTGCGAGGGTGGCGGTCAGGCCAACGTGACCATTATTGAGCGATTATAAGGAGCTTCAGGTGCAAAAATTTTGTCAAGACCGCGTGGTAATTATCACCGGTGCAGGGGGTGGCTTAGGTGCCGCCCACGCCAGAGTGCTGGCCAGTCACGGCGCTAAAGTCGTGATCAACGATATCAACCAAGCGGCCGCCGAACAGGTGGTTAAGGAAATTGTTAGCAGTGGTGGTGAGGCGGTGTATAACAACGCCAATATCACCGATTTTGCCGACAGCAAGCGCAGTGTTGACCAAGCAATCAGTGAATTCGGCGCACTCCACGCGGTGGTTAATAACGCCGGCAATAATCGCGACCGTATGTTTGCCTCACTCAGCGAAGAGGACTGGGATGCGGTTATTTCAGTGCACTTGAAAGGGCATTTCTGCACCTCCAGACATGCGGTGCAATACTGGCGCGATCTGGCGAAAAACGGCGAGGGACTGGCTGCACGTATTGTTAACACCACATCTGGTGCTGGTCTGCAGGGCTCGGTGGGACAGTCCAACTATGCCGCCGCCAAAGCGGGCATCTGTGCCCTAACACTGAACCAAGCTGCCGAGTTAGGTCGCTATGGTGTTACCGCCAATGGCATTGCCCCCGCGGCGCGCACTGGCATGACCACGGCAGTGGCCTCTATGGCGGCGCGTATGGCCAAGCCGGAGGATGGCAGTTTTGACTACTGGGCGCCGGAGAATGTGTCGCCATTGGTGGCTTGGCTGTGCTCGGAAAATTCTAGCCATGTCAGCGGTCGCATCTTTGAAGCTGAGGGCGGCAAGCTGTCCATTGCTGACGGTTGGCGTACCACCACTGGCCTAGATAATGGTCAGCAGTGGACTCCTGAAACCCTCGACACAGCAATGAATAATCTGCTGGCCAGCGAAGCGCCAGCACAAAACGTTTACGGCACCTGAGGTCACAGTGGAATTTAAGTTTACCGACGAACAAATTATGATTCGCGACACCGCTGAAGCCTTTGTCAGCGAGGTCTCGACCAGTGCTGCTGTGCGCAGTGCAATGCTTGAGCCAGCCGGCTATGACAAAGATCTGTGGCGGAAAATTAGCGCCGACATGTTTTGGCAGGCACTGCCTATTCCTGAAGTTTTGGGTGGTCTCGGGCTGGGTTATGTGGAGCTCGCCGCGACCCTGGAACAGACCGGACGATTTTTACTCTGCTCACCATTGATGGCCACTGCGGCGTTTGCTGTGCCAGCCATTAGACTGGCTGCCAGCGAAGAGCAGCAGGCCCTATATCTGGAGCGTATTCTCGAGGGGCAAGTGGCAACGCTGGCCCATGCAGGTATTCAAACTCACGGCAGTCAAATTAATGTGCAGGCCAATATCACCGATCAGGGCGTCGGTTTAAACGGTATTTCACGCCATGTACTGAATGGCCAGAGTGCCGATTTTTTCATTGTTGCGGCTGAGGAAACCTTTGCCAGCGGTGAACAGGGCATATCACTCTGGTTTGTCGACAGGGACACTCAGGGTTTAACGATAAAATCTCTGCCAACCATGGATCAAACCCGGCGTCTGGCCGAGCTTCAGTGCGACAACCTAGTGCTCTCTCCTGAGCAGCGTCTTGGCGCAGTGGCTCAGTGTCAGGCCCAGCTGCTCAACAGTATTCTCGACTTGGCTGCCATTGCCGTGTCCGCCGAGCAGGTAGGTGGAGCCCAGCAGTCCCTGGATATCTCGGTGGCCTATATCAAAGAGCGGGTGCAGTTTGGTCGCACCATAGCCTCTTACCAAGCTATAAAACACAAATGTGCAGATATGATGCTCAAGGCCGAGTCGGCCCGCTCAGGGCTCTACTATGCCGCCTGTATTGCCGATGAGTTTCTCGCCGGTGCCTGCGATGCTGAGACTCTCGCTGAGGCGGCCAGCATCAGCAAAGCCTACAGCAGTGAGGCGTTCTTCTTTAACGCCGGTTGCGGTATTCAGCTGCACGGCGGCGTCGGCATCACCTCTGAATACGACATTCAACTCTACTTTAAGCGCGCCAAAGCCCTTGAGAGCTTTCTCGGTAATGCCAGTGAGCATCGTGAGCGGCTGGCCAAACAACTGTTAGATAGCGAGGTGTCGTTGTGAAATTACGCTTTAGCGCCAGCGACGAAGCCTTTCGGGTCGAGATAGCCAATTGGTTGCGCGACAATCTCTGTGGCGAGTTTGAATCTATCCGCTTTCGCGGCGGTCCCGGCGATGAGCACAGCTTTGTCGAAGAGCGCAAAGCCTGGGAGCGCAAGCTCGGCGAGGCTGGCTGGACCTGCATTGGTTGGCCTCATGACTGGGGCGGTCGTGCCGCGAGCATTGAACAGCAGGTGGTTTTTAATGAAGAGTACGCCCGTGCCGGTGGCCCGGGAAGAATTGGCCATATAGGCGAAACCCTTATGGGGCCAACCCTAATTGCCTATGGCAGCGAGGCGCAAAAAGCCAAATATCTGCCCAGCATTCGCAGTGGCGACGCGATCTGGTGTCAGGGCTACAGCGAACCCTCGGCGGGGTCGGATCTGGCCAATGTCAAAACCAAAGCGGTTTTCGACGAGCAGGCCCAGGTTTGGCAAATCACTGGGCAGAAGGTCTGGACCTCCCTGGCCCATGAATCCCAATATTGTTTTGTCGTCGCGCGCACCGACCCTCAGGCCAAGGGCCATAAAGGTCTGGGCTTTTTTATGCTCGACATGCATCAGCCCGGGGTCACTATTCGTCCCATCGAACAGCTCACTGGCACCTCGGAATTTAACGAAGTGTTTTTTGATAGCGCCGTTTGCAGCGTTGAGGATATTGTCGGTAAACCCGGTGAGGGCTGGCAGGTTGCCATGGCGCTGCTGGGTTTTGAACGGGGTGTTTCGACCCTTGGCCAGCAGATGCTGTTCCAAAATGAATTTAATGACATTGTGCAGCTGGCGAAGAGCAATGGCGCAGACCGCGACCCGATGTTGCGCCAGCGCATAGCCGAAGCCCATATTGGCCTGCGCATTATGCGCTACAACACCCTGCGAGTTTTGTCTGGTTCAGACGAGGGTGAACTGCAAGCCGAGGGCATGATCTACAAGCTCTACTGGTCCTCATGGCACCGCAATTTAGGCAAGCTGGCGATGGATGTGATGGGCTCTGACAGCGAAATCTTGGACGCCGAGCCCTATGAACTCAATCGCCTGCAGTCGATGTTTTTGTTTACCCGCGCCGACACTATTTATGGCGGCACCAACCAGATTCAACGCAACTTGATCGCTGAGCGGGCCCTTGGCATGCCCCGTGAACCCCGTGGCAATAACTGATAGAGGAAAGACCATGTCAAAAGAGATCCCAGCCTATGTTGCCGGACACCAATTGCTCGCCGGAAAACATATTTTAATTACCGCTGCTGCCGGCGCCGGAATCGGTTTTTCTGCGGCCAAGCGCGCTGTGGAAGAGGGTGCTGCCAGCCTGGTGATCAGCGATATTCACCAAGGCCGTTTACAGCAGGCGGTAGAGACCCTTTCTGCCCTCGACAGCCAGTGCCGAGTGCGTGGCATTGTCGCCGATGTGACCAACGAAGAGCAGGTTCAGCACCTGGTTGATGAGGCCGAGGGGTTCAGTGGCGGCATTGATGTATTGATTAATAACGCTGGACTGGGTGGCAGCTGCCGCCTTGAGGATATGCAAGATGAGGCCTGGCACAGAGTGATCGATATCAGCCTTACCGGCACCATGCGCATGATGCGCGCTATGGTTCGCTATATGCATCCCCGGGGTCGCGGTGTGATTGTCAACAATGCCTCGGTATTGGGTTGGCGGGCACAGACTGAACAGTGTCACTACGCCGCTGCCAAAGCCGGTGTGATGGCCCTAACCCGCTGCGCGGCAATGGAGTCGGCGGAGTTTGGTCTGCGCATTAATGCGGTGTCGCCAAGTATTGCCATGCATGATTTTTTACGTAAAACAACGCCGCCAGAACTGCTCGCCGAGCTGTCTGCGCGGGAAGCCTTTGGTCGCCCAGCAGAAGTCTGGGAAGTCGCCAATGTAATGATGTTTTTGGCCTCTGACTACGCCAGCTATATGACCGGCGAAGTGGTCTCAGTATCAAGCCAGCACGCCTAATCCAGGAGAGCAGTATGCGCGAAGCAGTAATTATAGATACAGCCCGCACCGCAATAGGCAAAGCCTACCGCGGTGCCTTTAATAACACCGAAGCCCCAGCTCTAGGCGGCCATGTGATTAGCGCAATGATGGCGCGGCAAGATCTGGATCCAGGCTTGATCGATGATGTGGTAATGGGCGCGGCTGCCCAGCAGGGCACTCAGGGTTACAATCTCGGTCGCCTCTGCGCCACCGCCTCGGGTCTGCCCGACTCGGTTGCCGGTATGACTATGGATCGCCAGTGCGCCTCTGGCATGATGGCCATTGCCACCGCCGCCAAGTCGATTATGTGCAACGAGTACAACGCGGCGATTGCCGGCGGTGTGGAATCCATTTCACTGGTTCAGACAAAGCATAAAAACAGCCATAGAAATATTTCCCAGACAGTATTGGCGGCACAGCCAAAAGCCTATATCAGCATGATTGAAACCGCCGAAATTGTCGCTCAACGCTACGGCATTTCTCGCGATGCTCAGGACGAATATTCTTTCGAAAGTCAGCGCCGCACAGCGGCGGCTCAGGAGGCGGGGCGCTTTGACAAAGAGATCGTACCCATGACCACCATCAAGCAGCTGGTGGACAGAGAGACCAAAGAAGTCAGTGAGCAAGAAGTCACTTTGAGTCGCGATGAAGGCAACCGCCCAGGCACATTGCTTGAGAATTTGCAGGGATTGAAACCGGTTTTGGCCGAGGGTCAGTTTTCCGGTGCCGGTGAGAATATTACCGCCGGTAATGCTTCGCAACTGTCCGATGGCGCCTCGGCCAGTATTATTATGGGTTCTGATTTGGCTGCGCAGATGGGTTTAACGCCACTGGGTATCTACCGCGGCTTGGCCGTAGCCGGTTGTGCCCCCGACGAAATGGGTATTGGTCCAGTATTTGCCATTCCCAAGCTGCTGCGTCAACATGGCTTGAGCATCAATGATATTGACCTCTGGGAACTCAATGAAGCCTTTGCCTGTCAGGTGCTTTACTGCCGCGATAAGTTGGGTATTGATCCGGAAAAAATGAACGTTAACGGCGGTGCTATTTCCATCGGTCACCCCTTTGGTATGAGTGGCGCGCGCATGGTTGGACATGCCCTCCATGAAACTCGCCGTCGCGGTGGCCGCTACGCAGTGGTGACCATGTGCGTGGGCGGTGGTATGGGTGCCGCGGGTCTATTTGAAGTTTGACCGAGAATCGGGCAAATAATAACAATAAAAAATTTTAAAAAAATAAGTCTCCAGGAGGCAATCGTGAGCGAAATTAATTGGCATAGTACTGTTGATGTATTGGTCGTTGGTACTGGTAATGGTGGTCTCACCGCCGCCATCTGCAACTATGAAATGGGCAGTCAAGATGTGCTGATTATCGAGAAGGCCGATAAGGTCGGTGGTACCAGTGCTACCTCCGGTGGTGGCATCTGGATTCCGGTTAATCACTATGCACAGGCCGCTGGCGCCGAAGACTCTCTCGACGAAGCCCGGGAGTATCTAAAAAATACCCTCCAGGGGGAAGATGTCCCCGCCGAGCTGATCGAGAATTACATTGTCAATGGCCCAAAAATGCTCCAGTTTCTTCATGATCGCAGTCAGGTGCGCTACGAGTCACTGGACCACTACCCCGACTACTACACCAATGTTGCTGGCGCCAAACATGGCCATCGCTCACTGGAACCAGCGCCCTTTATGGCGTCTGAATTGGGCAGCAACTACCAGCGCATGACCTACACCCATCATATGATGCGGATGTTTGGGGTGATCCACTTTACCCAGGTGGAAGCGCAAATGTTGATGTTAAAAATGCCCGGCTGGATCAAACTGCTGAGCAAGATGATGTGGGACTACGCCATTGATATCCCCTGGCGTCTGCGCACCCGCATATCCCGTCGCCTGTGCTGTGGTGCCGCCGGTGTTGGTCGCCTCTACGCCTCGGTTCTGGATCGTAATATTCCGATTCAGTTTGAAACGGCACTCACGGATATTATTGCTGAAGACGGAAAGGTAGTGGGTGTTACCGTGACCCAAGACGGGCAGAGCAAAAATATTCAGGTGAAAAAAGGGCTGATCTTGGCCGCCGGTGGCTTTGAACACAACCAAAAGCTGCGTGACAAATACCTGCCAAAACCCACCAACACCGAATGGAGTGCTGGTGCCCGAGGCAATCAGGGGGACGCCCTGCAAGCCTCTCTCAAGCTGGGGGCAAAAACGCGTTTAATGAATGGTGCCTGGTGGACAACAACGCTCTGTGTGCCGGACGAACCTTCACCACGCCTCAGTATCATGGAAAAGTCTTTTCCCGGTTCCTGTGTGGTGAATAAAAACGGCCAGCGCTTTGCCAACGAATCCCAGAACTATATGGCCTTTCAAAAAGAGCTGTTTAAAGCCCACAGTGAGGATAATCCCTGTGCACCGGCTTACCATGTTTTTGATGCTCGTTTCCGTCGCAACTACATCGTTGGGCCAATGATGACGGCATCAATGAAGCCTGACTGGACCATACCGAAAAAATGGTATGACACAGGCTTTGTTGCCAAGGCCAACACAGTCCGTGAGTTAGCGGAAAATTTAGGCGTTGATGCCGATGGTCTCGAAGCCACCGTGGCGAAGATGAACGGCTATGCCGAAACCGGTGTCGATCTCGATTTCCACCGCGGCGAGTCTGAGTACGATCGCTACTATGCCGACCCCAGCATTGTTCCCAACCCCTGTTTGGCGCCGATTGTTGAAGCCCCGTTTTATGCCATGCGCATAGAGGCTGGAGATTTTGGTACTCTCGGCGGCTTGGATACCGACAACAATGCCAATGTAATCCATGAACAGGGCGGTACTATTGAAGGTCTATACGCCATTGGAAATTGCTCCGCTGCCATATTGCCAACTTACCCAGGCCCCGGTGCGACTCTAGGTCCAGCTATGACCATGGCCTATCAAGCAGCCAAAGCGATCAACAACTATCAGGATTAGAATATGCTCGATTTAGAGGCTATTGAATTAATTAAGCAATTAAAGGCACGCTATTTTCGTTTTTTAGATACCGCCGATATTCCCGGCTTACACAGCGTCTTTAGCGAGGAGGTTCACGCGCATTTTAAAAGTACCGAGTATGATTTTGAAATGAACGGCTGGTCCGAGCTGGAGACATTTTACAAGCGCTCCTTTACCTCGGAAAAATTTGGCATGCACAACGGCCATCATCCGGAAATTAGCGTCGACGGTGATAAGGCCACCGGCATCTGGTATCTGCAGGATATCTTTATCAACCTCAAGTACAACATCACCATTATGGGCAGTGCCCTTTACCATGATGAATACCGTAAGATTGACGGTCAGTGGAAAATCTCTAAGACCGGTTATGAGCGACTCTGGGAAGAGATCCATCCGCGCTCGCCAGATATTCGCCTTACATCCAGGCCGATTCAGAAGACCGCAGATTAATAGTTAGCGGGTAGGGGTTAAGACGATTAAAAAAATGGCAGTGAGAACTGCCATTTTTTTTGCCTGCTATTAATTGCCTAGTCTAACTGCTCGGTCGCTTTTTCTAGGGGGACTTAGCTTTTACGGCAGGCGAGTGGCAGGGGATTGTCAGTTCTGGGCCACGATCACAATCATAGGTGACACGACCGCGGCGCCCGTGCTGACGGTCGAGAATCTCCTCGATAAACGGCGTTGGTGCCATTGTAGGCGCACTGCTGTCTTGCAAACTCTCCAGAGACCTAGGGTAGTCTGCCCAGTTTTTGGGTGCACGCCAGCCCGGAGGTGGTGCCATTTTAGAGCGCACACCATTAATTGGGTGTAGACCGCGCCAATCCAGAATAGCCTTGGCCAATGCATCGACACGCTGGGGCATCTCGGCACTGAGGTCATTGTATTCGTTGGGGTCTTCAGCCAAATTAAACAGCCAGTTGGTGGTTTTGGTTTCAACTAAAGTCTGCTTCACTTCTTGTACTAACTTCCAGTTGCCATCGATCGCGGCAAAATTAAAGTTGCCAAAGATCGGAATTTCAGAGGTAAAAAATAAGGTTTCCGAACGCGGCTTTGGTTGCCCGGATTGAATGGACGGCCACACATTCTCACCATCCAGTTGTTTGTTGTTTTGCATCTCTACACCAGCGGCAGCGGCAAGGGTGGGAAACACATCAAACACATGCATGATCTGTTCTGAAACAGTGCCGGGCTTGATCGCCGCCGGCCAGCGTAATAGCGATACCACTCTGATACCGCCCTCAAAGGTTTCACCCTTGCCACCGCGTAGGGGTGCATTGTCAGCGCCGCCCACAGAATAGGCTGCACCGCCATTGTCACTAAAAAACATTACCAGGGTGTTTTCACTGAGCTGCTCTTCATCCAATGTGGTGAGTAGCTGTGCTATTGCCTGGTCCATTGCGTCCACCACTGCGGCGTAAACCGGCCTGGCACTTGGGCGTCCCTGAGCTTTGGCCGAGCGCCGCGTGGCATCCGTGTGCCGGGAGCGGGCGGGGGCCAAGTCGGTATTGATATTGGCATACTTTTCTTTGAGCTGCTGTGGTGCTTCCAATGGTGTGTGCGGAGCCAAAAAGGGCATATAGATAAAGAAGGGTTTGCTCTTGTCGCGCTGGCGAATAAAGCGCGTCACCTCGTCGGCTAGCAGGAAGGTCTCGTAGCCCTCATCGTAAATAGTTTCGCCGTTGCGCTGAAAGTCGCTGCCGCCCATATTGGCGAAGGGTGAAAAATAGCCGACCTCGGTGTGCAGGTGACCGTAAAAATGCTCAAAGCCGCGCTGATTAGGGTGATAGCTCATCTGTGCATGGCCGAGATGCCACTTGCCGACCATCGCAGTTTGGTAACCGGCAGCGCGAAATGACTCCGGCATAAAATGTTCTTCTGGGTGAACACCATTGTTATCCCAGGGCAGAATCACGCTGTAGGCAACACCCAGTCGCATGGGGTCGCGACCGGTCATCAGCGCAGCTCTGGTGGGTGAGCAGATCGGTGTGGTGTAAAAACGATTAAGGCTAACACCCTCGTCGGCCAGTTTATCCAGTGCAGGCGTGTCTATGTCACCGCCGTGGAAACCGACATCATTCCAGCCCAAATCGTCGGCCACCACAATAATGATATTGGGCGACGCGACTTTGGCGGCAGTGTCGGCGGTGGTCACTTGGGAAAACAGCAGCAGAGAAAAAAGCGCTGAGGCTAATTGACGATAAGGTTTAGTCATAAGTTATCTACCTATCTACCCATTCACCTATTTAGCTATTTAGCGATTTAGCTCACTGCCACAGCCTAGGGTTGCCTTAGAGAATATAAGGAATAACAGCCTTGCGCTCTTGCGGGTAATCGGCAAAGTTCTTCTTGAACCAGCGATGGGTGTAAAGGGCCCGCGGGGCAAGATTGCCGACGGTCATGGCCAGTACAAAAACTGCACCCAGATTCCAAGTCATAATGGCAAAGCCGACAAAGGAGAGTATCTCTCCAAGGTACTGTGGGCAGGAGACAAAACGAAAGGCTCCGCCGTAGGGAATTTTGTAACGTGGCTCGTCGGCGGATGGCGTCTTTGAGCGCAGATTACGCAATATTGAATCGGAGTGAATATTTAACAAAAAACCAAATAGATAGATGGCTATGCCGAGAATAAAGCGCGGATCAGTTAGCCAGGCCTCGGTGTACTGAGTACCAAATTGAGTGATATAGGCGGCGTTAAAATAGCCGTGTAAAAACAGTGTTAACCAGCCAGCGATAACCACATTGAGTGCGAATGACGAACTGGAGCCGGGCTGGACACGCATCATCAGTGGGGTGAACAGAGCGCGGTTGCTGTAGTGGATCATCCAGATGGCGAGAAAGATAAGCGGGACTAGCTGATCTGAGTTGTCGCCCATAAAAAACACGATTGGAAAGATCACTAAACCGGGCAGTTCCATTAGCACCCAGCCGGTTTTAGCGTGTAGTTTAACGCCCTTTGACCGTTTACCGCCGCCAAAGCGACCACCGTACTGTGCTGTGCCAAAAAGGCTCGAGACAAACACTAGGGCTGCATAGACAAAGCCCACAATTAATAACGAGTCGTAAAAGGTATTGCCTGTATACCATTGCATGGCCTGTGCTCCGCAGTTACATAGTGAAAACGTTAGATTAAGGTTGAATGGGGTAAAGTAATACAACCATTCGGACTATGTTTTTCAGCCTTATTATTAATTTTAACCTCGAACATATAAAAGCCCTTTGCCAAGAGCAAGACAAAGTGCAGCATCGTCCGTTTGGACGCTGTGTCCAGAGGCTAATCCCACTAACTTTAGAGCCTGTGACAAAGCCTATAAAAGAGACTCGAAAGCAGGGCTTAAAAGTCTCAGCCGTTAACTATATCAACAGATAAAAGATGCGTCGGGAAAGCGATGAAAACTGAACTGCACTCACACTCACAGTCTCCCATAACTGCTACAGCTGTCGCGCAATGGCATGAGCAATACGATGTGATCATAGCCGGTTTTGGCGGCGCTGGCGCCTGCGCAGCAATCGCCGCAGCCGATGCTGGCAGCTCAGTGTTAATTTGCGATGTCGCCTCGGGCTCTGGTGGCTCCACGGCGCTGTCATCAGCAGAACTCTATTTGGGTGGCGGTACTCGAGTACAAAAAGCCTGTGGCTATAACGACAGTGTTGAAGCCATGTATGACTACCTGATGGTGAGCAACGGCCCCGAGGCCGATAGCGCAAAAATTCGCGCTTACTGCGAGGGTAGCGCCGACCATTTTAATTGGCTGGTGGATCTGGGGGTGCCTTTTAATGACAGTGAGTTTAAGGCTCGCGCCATTGTTGCCACTACCGATGACGGCCTACTTTACACCGGCAGCGAAAAAGCCTGGCCCTATGTGGACAATATTGCGCCAGCTCCTCGAGGTCATAACCTTGCGATAAAGGGTGACCATGGTGGCCCGCTATTCATGCAGATACTCACCGCAGCGGCGATTCAGCGGGGCGTCGAAATCAGCTTCGAGACAAGAGCATTACGTCTGATCGAAGATTGCGGTGAGGTGGTTGGGCTGGTTGTTCGCAGGGATATGCAGGAGCGTTTTATAGGCTGTAATAAAGGCGTTATTTTGTCTGCGGGTGGCTTTGTTATGAATCGCGAAATGCTTGCGGAATACGCGCCGGATTTACTGCGCTGCAACTTACCTATTGGCAATGCTGGGGACACAGGTAGCGGCATTTTGATTGGTCAGGGTATGGGTGCAGCGTTGAATAATATGCATCAGGGCTTTGTCAGTTTGCCCTTTTATCCACCCTCGTCACTGACCTATGGAATATTTATCAATGCCCATGGCAAGCGCTTTATCAATGAAGATTGCTACCATGGACGGGTCGGTGCCCATGTACTGCAGCAGCCCCCGGGCCCGGTTTATCTGGTGCTCAGTGTTGAGGATTACGGTAAGTACGAAACTCGCTCTTATCTGGGGGCAGGAATCGCCGCCACTGGCGAGACCTTGGCTGAACTGGTCGCCGACCTCGACTTGCCTGAGGGGCAGCTAGAACAGACGATTGAATTGTATAACAGCCATGCCGAGCAGCTTTCAGATCCAGAATTTCACAAGGCGGGGGAGTGGCTAAAGCCGCTGACTGCGCCTTATGTTGCTCTTGATTGCACACCTGGGCGCGGTGTCAATATGCCGTACTTTACCCTTGGAGGCTTGGATACCAGAGTATCTGGGGAAGTGTTAACCGAGGCCGGTGCCGTTATTCCCGGGCTCTATGCCGCGGGTCGCACCGCCTGCGGTGTTCCCCGTCGCGCCGATGGTTACGCCTCGGGCATCTCGGTGGGCGATGCCTCTTTTAGCGGCCGGATGGCTGGCGCTGCTGCTGCAGCTCGGGATAAACAACAAAGGAACTAAAAATATGAGCCATATACTTTCTCGAATTGATCGCCTGGAGTCCCTCGACGAAATTCGGCAGTTGCCAGCGAAGTACTCCCTAGCCCTGGATATGCGCGATATAGACGCGCTGGTCAATTTGTTTCCCGAAGATGTGCGGGTCGGTAAAGGTATGCAGGGGCGGGCGCACTTTAAGCGCTGGATGGATGAAACCCTGAGGACTCAATTCACCGGTACCTCTCACCATATTGGCAATCATATTATTGAATTTAATGATCCTGACCACGCCATAGGGGTTGTCTACTCAAAGAACGAGCACGAGACAACTCGCGCCGACGGCGGTATCGATTGGGTGATTATGCAGATGATTTACTGGGATCAATACGAACGCATTGATGGTCGCTGGTATTTTCAGCGCCGCTTGCCCTGCTACTGGTACGCGACAGACCTCAATAACCCGCCGGTGGGTGAGCATAAAATGCGCTGGCCTGATCGCGACAATTACGACGGTGCCTTTCATGATCTGTGGCCCAGCTGGCAGGACTTTTGGGATAACCCGATTACCGAAGAGTTGCCAGCGGTCGCAGCGCCTGCACCCCTTGAGCAGTTTTTAAAAACCATGCGTCGTGACAGCGGCGAGATCAGTATCCGAACGCGCTAATGGGCAGATTTTCCCAGCTAGAGTTTAGATAATTGAAAGTTAGTAAATTAAAGGCTAGATAAAGAAAGGTTAGATAAATGTTTGATGCACTTTTTACCCCGCTTCGCCTGGGTGATATTGAATTACAAAATCGCTTTGTGATGGCGCCTATGACGCGCAGTCGAGCCAATCCCGATGACTCAGTGTCGGCTCTGCATGTTGAATATTACGCTCAGCGCGCCAGCGCCGGTTTGATTATTAGCGAAGGCATACATCCTTCTCCAGCCGGTAAAGGCTACACATTATCCCCCGGTCTCTACAGTGACGAGCAACAGCTTCTGTGGCGCGCCGTAACCGATGCGGTGCATGAGAAAGACGGCCGCATCGTCGCCCAGATAATGCACTGCGGCCGGGTTGGACACCCCGACAATAAAGCGCCGGGTAGCGACTTGATTGGGCCCTCGGCGATCCCCTGCCAGACAGAGATTTACACGCCCAAGGGAATGCAGCCAATGCCCACCCCTAGAGCCATTGAAGGCGCTGAAATCCCCGGCCTTATCCGCGAGTATTGCGAAACCGCAGAGCGCGCCATAGCTGCTGGCTTTGACGGCATTGAGCTGCACTGCACCTCCGGTTATCTGCCAGCGCAGTTTTTATCCACCGGCAGCAACCAGCGCAGCGATAACTATGGCGGCAGTTTAGACAATCGTCTGCGCTTTGTGCTCGAGCTCACCCAGGCACTTTGCGATTCAGTGGGAGCTGGCCGAGTGGGTTTGCGCGTGTGCCCCGGCAATCCCTTTAATGACCTGCAGGATGAAGACCCCAGTGAAACCTTTGGCGCACTGTTCCGTGCTCTGTCACCCATGGGTTTGGCCTATCTGCATGTGATCCGTATGGCGTCCACCGGTATCGACAATATTGCTCTCGCCCAGCAGCACTTTAAGGGTGCACTGATCGTCAACGACAGTTACAGTCCTGAAGAGGCCGACCAACTGCTCGCTGATCAGGGTGCTGCAGCTGTATCCTTTGGCCGTGCTTTTATTGCCAACCCGGATTTTGTTGAACGTGTGGCCAAGGGTACGCCACTGAGTCGAATGAACGGCAAAACACTCTATACGCCGGGTCCGGCAGGCTATATTGACTACCCGACAGCTGAGCAGGCGAGTCTTTTACAGGGCGACTAAAAAATAATCAGAAAAAGAGGAATAACTATGGCCATGCCCACGGATATTGGCGTTATCGATTTGATGCTAGCGGTACCAAATGACGATACATCCAATTACTACGACTTTATTAAGCCCCTGCTGATGGATGAGCAGAGTCGCCAAATGTTTAAAATGCCAGCGCAGTACATGTTTAAAGATGTGCCTAAGACGGGGGTGCAGGACGACTATATCGCCTATACCTTGAAAAAGATGGATGAGTTCGGCATTGAAAAAGCCATGCTCGGTGTCGATGAAGGCCAATATTTCACCCAGAATGAAGCGGTGCTAAAGCACCCGGATCGCTTTTTTGCCTGTTATGACTGCAACCCTAACAATGGCATGGAAGAGGTGCGAAAAATCCGTCGGCTAAAAGAGCTGTACGATATCAAAGCAGTCACCGCTTTTCCCTCGGGCCTCTGTCCACAGGTGTCACTGAGCGATAAAAAATGGTACCCGATTTTTGTTGCCTGTATAGATCTAGATATTCCCTTTTGTCCCTGTGTCGGTGTGCCCGGTCCGCGAATTCCCATGGAACCGCAAAAGGTTGAACACCTCGATGAGATCTGTTGGTTCTTCCCCGAGTTGCGTGTGGTGATGCGCCACGGCGGCGAGCCCTGGACAGAGTTGGCGTGGAAGTTAATGCTCAAATACCCCAATCTCTATTATATGACCAGCGCTTTTGCACCCAAGCATTACCCAGCGGATATTGTTAAGTTCGCCAACACTCGGGGTGCAGATAAAATTATGTATGCAGGCTATTTCCCCATGGGTCTGTCTCTGGAGCGAATTTTTGGCGATATGCCAAATGTGCCTTTTAAGGACGAGGTCTGGCCTAAGTTCCTGCGAGAGAATGCAAAGAAGGTGTTTAAGCTGTGAGACTATTTTAGCAATCAATTTTCAGTTAAGCGCTAAAAAATTGCTGCAAGAAAAAACCCCAATGACAGCTCTGCCATTGGGGTTTTTTTAGGGATACATCAAACTGATAGTGTCGACAACACAGGCTGGCCGCTCGCTGCCCTCGACAAAAACACTGACTCTGACAATCATACGAACCCCTCCTTTTGCCTCCTCCACAGACAGCACCTCGCCGCTGGCGAAGACCTTGGAGTCGACGGGAACCGTTGCCGGAAAACGAATATTGTCGGCGCCGTAATTGACCCCCATGGAGAAATTCACCACGCGAATTAACTCGGGCATAAACAGATTTGCTAACGACAGTGTTAGGTAGCCATGAGCGATGGTTGTGCCAAAGGGCCCCTCGGCAGCTTTTATTGGGTCCACATGAATCCACTGATGATCGCCAGTGGCGTCGGCAAATTGATCAATACGTGTCTGATCGACAAGGATCGCCTCTGTGGGACCCAGTTGACTGCCAACAAAATCAAACAAGTCTTTGGGGCGGTTGGCGAGAAGTGTGGCCATAAAAGATTCCTTATTTTTTTTACGAGTTTATCACCGCTGCTGACATTGCTGGGGCCTGTTTGTGGTGCTTTAGTCCATTCGCATTACGCTAGAGTAACTGGGAAGCCGCTAGAATAGGCCAACAGCCAAAGGGGCACAGAATGGAATTATCAGAGCAGTCAAAAGGTCGTCTTCAGGGTAAGGTCGCTCTAGTCACTGGCGCTGCTCGGGGTGTCGGATTTGCCACCGCACAGCGCTTTTGCCAAGAGGGTGCAACGGTGTTGATGAGCGACATTAATAGCGAGCAGGGTGAGGCCGCCGCGGCGCAAATCGGTGCACGGTTTATATTGTTGGATGTGGCGCAAGAGGCGGATTGGCAGCGCTGTACGGCACTGATCGCTGAGGATTACGGCAGGCTAGATATACTGGTCAACAATGCCGCCATACTGCGCTCCAGCGATATCTTGCAGGAGTCGTTACAGCAGTGGCGACAGGTTATGGCGGTCAATGCCGACAGCGTGTTCTTGGCTATTCACTACCTGCTGCCGATTATCAGCGCCAGCGGTGCAGGCTCAATTATCAATATGTCCTCCTCCTCAGCGCTAATGGGTATGCCACACTTTTGTGCCTACACCGCGGCCAAGGCCGCGGTGCGCAATCTGACTATGAGCACCGCGGTTCTGTGCAAACAGCAGGGCAGTGGCGTGCGCTGTAACTCGGTTCATCCCGATGGCATTAATACCAAAATGGCCCGGGAGATTGCCGCCGATATGCCCGCGGATGTGATTGCCGGTTATCAGCGCACTGCGCCATTTATTTGCCAGCCCGAGGATGTTGCCAACACAATATTATTTTTGGCCTCTGATGAGTCGCGACATATCAATGGCGCTGCGATCTGTTTGGACAACACGGCGACCATTCATCCGCCCTATTTATAGAGATTATTATGAAACGATTTGAAGGACGTTGCGCCATTGTCACTGGTGGCGCCGGCAATATAGGCCAGGCGATTACCCGCTATCTGTTGAACGAAGGTGCAAATGTGGTTATCTGTGGCCGTCGTGAACCCAGCGAAGCAGTGGTTGCCGATGGTAGGCAGGCGCTGTTTGTGCAGGCGGATATTCGTCGGGCAGAGCAGTCACAGCGAGTTATTGATGCTGCTCTAGCCGCCTTTGGGCGTCTCGATATACTGGTCAATAATGCCGGCGGCAGTCCACCGGTCGAGTCGGCCACGGCGTCGCCGAGCCTCACCGAAAAACTGGTGCAGCTCAACTTAATCGCTCCGCTGGTCATGTCGCAGCAGGCCTATGCTGCTCTCAGTGCTGGTGATCTGCCGGGCAGTATTATTAATATCTCCAGTGTCAGTGCAGTGCGCTCTTCCCCGGGTACGGCTGCCTATGGGGCTGCCAAGGCTGGACTATTAAACGCCACTCAGTCTCTGGCCATGGAGTGGGGGCCAAAGATTCGGGTTAATGGTCTGGTGGTCGGGTTGGTGTATCACCCTGCAGGAGAAGCCCACTACGGTGGCGCTGAGGGGTTTAAACGGGTCGCGGATATGCTGCCCATGGGGCGCATGGCCGAGCCTGAGGATATTGCCAAGGCGGTGGTCTATCTGTGCTCGGACGATGCATTTTATGTCTCAGGTGCCAGCCTCGAAGTTCATGGTGGCGGTGAAGTGCCGGTATTTTTGCACCTTGCCAAAGAAGCCGGAGAGTAAAGGCTGGCGCTGTTGCTCAGGCCTAGGATAAAAAAAACCTTAGGACTGAGGCTGTAACAGCGCACTCACCGCAGTACGAGCATCGCCAATGGCGCCATCGAGATAGCCAATTGAGCGGCAGTCACCGATGGTTGTCACCCCATAACCCGCTTTAATGATCAGCTCGCTGACTCGCGTGTCGGCATCAGCCCCCAGTGCAATAATGACCTGGTCAGCCTTGATACAGTGCCACTGTTCTTTGTGTTCATAGTGCACCCCAGCTTGATCAATATGGCTAACACTGGCCTTGGTTAGCATATTGCAGCCGTGCTCGCGCAACAGGTGAATCACCCTTGCGCGGCGCACAATACTCAACTCGGGGGAGAGGGTAGAGCTGGGTTCTAAGACTGTGACACGACGGCGTCGCTCGACTAAAAACTCGGCAATTTCAATGCCTACCAAACCGCCACCGACAATCACTATGTCTTTTTGCAGCGGCATCCAAAGATGGCTGAGCACTCGCACCCAGTTAATATTGTTAGTCAGGCCTAGGGCTTGGGAAGTCGCCACCAGTGCGCGCTTAATTGGGTTGAGTTTTTTCAGACCACGGTCATCACCGCCGAGTAACAGGCCGCGCATCTCTTCGCCGTCGAAAACATGCTTGAGATTTTTACCGGGAATCTCCGGTGCTTCGCGTTTGGCCCCCGTGGCAACAATCACATGATCTGGGTTGAGCGCTGCTAGCGCGGCTATATCGACTGGGCTATTGAGTTGCACATCGACTTTTAGTCGCTGCAGTTCGCCGGATAAATAGTCGATTAAACCCCCATTTGGTTCATAGGCGAGGGCGGCAATGCGTGCGGTGCCACCTAATTGCGGCTCTTTTTCAAACAGCGTTACCCGGTGTCCGGCAGTGGCCAGCAGTCGCGCCGCTTCCATGCCTCCGGGGCCACCACCGACCACAGCGAAGTGTCGGCCTCTGTCAGTGCTGCTGGCAATCAGGTCGCCTTGGTACTCGCGGCCGACATCAGTATTAACTGCGCAGAGCATCGGTTTGTTGATGAAAATTTGGCTGACGCAGATATAACAGTAGATACAGGGTCGAATGCTCTGTGCCATACCGGCAGCGCTTTTGTTGGGCAACTCGGGATCGGCAATCAGTTTGCGGCCGAGACCGAGAAAGTCATATTTATTATTGGCTATATCCTTGGCGGCGCTGTCCAGTTCAATCCGACCAACGGCGATCACCGGGATATCCAATTCACGCTTAACCCGTTCACTGAAGGGTACATAGGCTGAGGGTTGATGAACCAGGGGTGCTTCGGTAAAGGCGATCCCCTTTTGCGTGTCGCTATAGGCGCTGACATCTATAGCGTCGACACCGGCCTCTTGGGCGAGCCTGGCGACGGCAATAAAATCATCTGGGGTAATGCCGTTTTCGACGCGATATTCCTTGGCGTCGAGGCGAATAATAATTGGCAAGTCTGGGCCCACTGCAGCGCGGATAGCGCGCACAATTTCCACCATTAAGCGCGCACGATTTTCCACTGTGCCGCCGTAATTGTCGTCCCGCTGATTGGTTGCCGGTGATAAAAAGCTTGAGATCACATAGCCATGACCACCGTGTATTTCAATGCCGTCAAAGCCCGCAACAATCGCGCGTTGTGCCGCGCTGACAAAATCATTCACCAGGTTGTCAATATCGCTTTGGTCCATCAGGTGATAGCGTGGCCCCTTGCCGTCTGGCCCGCCCATTTTAATAAAGTTACCGAGTTCCTCGCGGGTGAGCAATGGCATCATGTCATTGCGACTTTTCCCCGGTATGGAGGGGACCAATATAGGTCGCCCAGCAATGGTGTCCTCCTGGGATACCTTGCCACTGTGGTTGAGCTGAGCGGCAATTTTGCAGTCGTACTGATGGACCCTGGAGGTGAGTTCCCTCAGACCAGGCAGAAAGCAGTCATCTGAAAATCCCACCATATTGGGCATAGAGCAGCCTGCCGGCCAGCTCACCGAGGTGGTTTCTAAAATCAACAGTCCAGCACCGCCCTTGGCGCGTGCTTCGTAATAGGCGATTAGCTGTTCACTGCAGTGGCCGTCAGTAGTCGCATAATTTGAGCCCATAGCGGCCAAAACAAAGCGGTTTTTTAACTGCATGGTGCCAATGCTTGCAGGGCTGTTTAAAATTCCATGGTTCATGCTTGACTCTCTTGTGTCGGCGCAAGCTCAGCGCGCAAACCGACGAATAGCATAGGCAATACAGTGATTGCGGCCAAGCAGCCGGCCCAGAGACCTTTAAAAATAGCGTACTCCATAGGTGTAAATAGGCTGGCTCCGGCAATCCATAGCAGCAGCAGGGTTAGAGGGGCAACAACCAACATGCCGAGCAAGCCAAAATAAATTCCATTTAGCCACAGGGACTGAGGAAAACGGTTGAGTAATTGCAGTGCGGCTGAAGAGCTGCTATCGCAGTGCCAGGGCTGAATTTTGCCTTTGCGCACTTTACGGCGCTGCAGGGGAATCACAATCATCGCTACGATCCAGGGCAAGATAAGCGCCGTGGCCAGTATGTCGCCGGCAAAGCTGTGATCGCCCCACCAGGTTAGGTCGGCCTTGGTTTTAATCAGATACCAGCAGATTACGCCATTGAAAAAGGCGTTTGTTAATCCATTTGTAGTAATTTCACGTCGCAAATAGGGTTGGTAGCTGGGTTCGATCATGGCACTATTAGCTCTAGAAAAAAAGTTAATATACCGAACTCTGTGGCTTTAGCTAGAGCACAAAAATTCGATTTTATTGACAAATTCTCTCGACATAAAAATAACAAGAGAGGTGAGTCATGGTTGATATTAATGTTGCTGCGAGCACGTTTCGTCGGCTCATCGACTATATAGAAAATATTGGTTTAGATGTTGATGCTATTGCAGATGCGGCAGCTGTTGATGTCGCTCGTCTGGCGTTGCTTGACGATGATACTCCCCTCTCGAGCATTAAATATTCTGCCCTTTATCGCGAGCTGGTAAAGGCAATGCAGAAAGCTAACCCCCATGTTCCCTGGGCTGGAGGGTTGGGCACAGAGTCGTTTGAGATGATGTGTTATGCACTTATGGGTTGCACCACATTGGGTGAAGCTCTGGATCGCGCGCAGCGCTTTGAAGAAATGATGCGTCCTCTGACCGGACGGCAGTTACGTCTTGAAGTTGGCACCGATCAGGCTAGCCTGCACTACAGTTTCGATACTCAAAACGTCTCCGCTCTGTTTGTTCCCCCTTCGTGGAAATTAGCCGGTACTTTCGACACTGTAACCATGGCTTCTGGCCTATTAGTTTGGCATGCATTTTGTGGCTGGTTGACCGGTCATTCGATACAGGCTACCCGGGTAGAGGTTGCGCGCCCCAGTATAGGTTCATCCTATGCCTGCAATATGGAAGAAATGCTTGGCTGCCCAATAACCTTCTCCGCCGCGGCGAATCGCATTATTTTTCCCCGCGATACGCTTGAACTTCGAGTCGTGCAAAATACGGCCTCGCTGCAGCCATTTCTCGACACCACCGTTTTCCAGCTAAGCATGATCGAGCGTCAGCCGAGTTCAGCGGCAGAGGCGATTAAACAGCTTATTGGCTACGATTTTAAAACTGGCGTGCCGTCTTTTTCTGAAATTGCTCACCGACTACATATGTCGGAGTCGAGTCTGCGCCGACGTCTGCTGAAGGAAAAAATTTCGTACCAGCTGATCAAAGATGAGGTGCGCTGCAAATTGGCGATTGATTGTTTGGGCGATACCAGTCGCAAAATAATTGATATAGCCGACGAGCTGGGCTTTACCGAACCGAGCTCATTTGTGCGCTCTTTTCGGCACTGGACTGGGCATACTCCGAAAGCCTATAGGCAAAATATTTTAAAACTTAAGACCATTGATGCGGCATAGATTGGCTGCGCCTATTTATATCGGGTGACGCGTTTGGTCTATTAAGTTGACAGATTATGTACTGTCGAATCTGCCTGTAGCTCGGTAACTTGGTAGACATAATAGGAAAAAAATAAACGTTAGAGCGTTACAGTGAGTGATTATCAAGAAATTCAACAACTGGTTTACGGTTACGCAGAGCGAATCGATGCGGGTGACTTTGAAGCTGTTGCAGTATTGATGAGCAAGGCAAAAATAGTATTTCTGCCTTCAGCTGAAGTACTTGAGGGTAGCCATCAGGTGCTTGCTGCAAACCGGTTGAGAGTGAAAATTTATCCGCACACTGGAACGCCATGCACCACGCACTATGTGAACAATTTAGTGATTGGGTTGGGTGACGATGAGGCATCAGCTCAGTCTCTTTTTACAGTAACCCAGGCGTTAGAGAATTTTCCCTTACAAACCATTATGTCGGGACGTTATTACGATAGGTTTGTTAAGGAAAGAGAAGTGTGGCGCTTTAGCGAACGCACTATTGCTCCAGACTACTTTGGAGATTTATCGTTTCATTTAAATGATTTTGAAAAAATACAAAATAACAATAACTACACAAGTTCAACCGTGAAAAAATGATGTCAATTAGACAGTCCATGAAAACCTAGGGGGTAATTATGAAAAAAGGTATGCAAACCGCGATCTATAGAACGGCTATTGCGTTAGCCATAGTGGCGGCAAATTCAACTCTTGCAGCTGGCATGCTCGAAGAGATTGTTGTAACCGCAGAAAAGCGCGAGCAAAATCTTCAGGACACACCGATTGCAATCGAAGCACTCACCGAAGCTGCTATCGAAAATCAAGGCATTATCGATATTAAAAGCCTGTTTGATGCCATTCCTGGCGTCCAGGGTTACGAGGCACCTTCATCGCGAGGCAACGTCAGTTTCTATCTGCGTGGCGTTGGTGCGGGCAACCCCAACAGTGTCTCCTCTGACCCGGCTAACGCTATCTATATAGACGGAGTCTATCTGGGTAAAGCAACTGGCAATGGCGTTGACGCCATGGACCTAGAGCGCATTGAGGTGTTGAAAGGCCCCCAGGGTACTCTCTACGGGCGCAACTCTATTGGTGGTGCGATTAACTTTATCACTAAGAAACCTGGCGAAGAATTGGGCGCTAAAGTGAAGCTGTCTGCCGGTGATTACGGCTATGAAGCTGCTAATATGCGCTTCGATGTGCCCCTCACCGATAACCTTGGAATGGCTGTTTCCGGTTACACACGCAAGCGTGATGATCTCTATGACAACAGCAACACAGACTTCGATGGTTTTGAAAATCTCGACCGCTCAGGTCACCGTCTGTCATTGCGTTTCACGCCTTCTGAGAACCTCAGCGTAGATTACAGCTACTCTCATGACGAACTCGATGAACACTCGCAGATGATGGATGTGGTGGGTTTCAATCCCCGTGCTCCCGGTGTTTCTGGCGCAGCTGGTTTTCCATCGGCAGTAGCCGTGGACAGTGCTGAGCGCGCACAAACCGTGGCAGGCTTGTCCGGTGCTGTGGCCCAGTATGTGGGCCTTGGCTATGTGCCCGATTTACCCCAGGTGCAAACCTTTTTAGGCTGGGCTGATGACTTTATTGCCTGGACAGATAACGAACTGGCTTCGGTTAACTCAAAGCCAGGTATGGGCTCTTCTGATATGAGCTCACGCTCGACCAACGATGTTGACTCCCATGGATTAACGATCTCGTACAGCGTTGACGATATGGGTGCCTTTGGTGATGTCGAATTCAAATCTATCACTGGAACACGCAAAGCGAATAATATGAATAGTGCGGATTTGGATGGTATCAACAATGCCAATATAGTTACCGACCTGCCACTCTTGACCATTGGTGGTCTGCTGTTTAACCAAGTTGTGCCAGATGATATTGGTATCTACAGCATGGACGCCGCCACCGAGTTCGGTCTCGCCTTGAGATTGATTGATGGAATTGAAGAGCGCGGTTCAGCTCCAGTGTTCAATAACTACTCTGTAACTGATCACAAACAGTTCTCTCAAGAACTGCAAATGGTAGGTAGCACTGATACTTTGGACTATGCGGTTGGCCTCTATTACTACGATGATGAATCATCATTCCGCAATCACCGGATTGCTTCGTTCCCATTGGCTACCTCAGATACCTCGTCTCACGATGTAGCTTCTGAGGCGACATCGGTCTACGGTCAGTTTACTTACCGTGCCAGTGAAGATAGCAAAGTGGCTATCACTGCCGGCTTGCGTTATACCGAAGAAACCAAAGATATCAATTACCTGTGGCGCGGATATAACTCCAACTTTATCAACCAGTTTTATGCAGTACTGTTAAATCCGACTGTTGATAATTCAAGTTACAATCCGAATAACAACTACGTAACCAACGAAGAAGCTGGATCTTTACCTGAGCGTGCGGGTATTTATGGCCGCACGTTCTCACAAGATTTCGATAATCTGTCGGGCCGTGTAACCGTGCAATACGACCTCTCTGATGATGCCAATGTCTACGCAACCTACTCTACAGGTTACCGCAGTGGTGGTTTCAACGGCGACTACTATGACGCCGTCAATGACACAGCGGATGCGTTCAACGAAGAAAAAATCAAGAATATGGAGTTAGGCTACAAGTCGACTTTGTGGGATGGTCGAGCACAGTTAAACGCCGCGATCTATTCCTATGATTACACTGACTTGCAAGTGTCAACGGTACTCACTGAAGGTTCTAAAGTAACCAGTGCTATCGCTAACGCTGGCTCTGCTTCACGGGATGGTGTTGAAATGTCACTGCGCGTAGCAGCGACGGATAATCTGCTGCTGTCTATGGCTTGGACTCACATCAATGGTGATTTCGACGAATACCCATCGGTCTACGGTTCGCCAAATGATGGTGCAGCTGTTCTGGACATGAACGATATTGCTAAACGCGCTATGGTCCCGGACGATTCGTTTAATCTGGGTTTGGATTGGAATATTATGCAGAGCGGTTCAAGTGAACTGGCCCTGACTGTCACTGCAGCCTATCAAGGTAAGACAGTGCCGATTCCTGCCTCAACGGCGGTTTATGATATTGACTCAAACCAGTTACCGGATACCCCAGTGGCTTACGATCAGGTGCAAAATGACGAAAGAACTATTGTTAATGCGCGCCTGAGCTGGACCAAGGAACTCAAGGACAGCAGTGTGGTTGTCGCACTTTGGGGTAAAAACCTGCTTGACGAAGACTATCGCAACTTTGGCTTTAACTACGGCGATGCGTTAGGTCTTAACCTTCACCAGTACGGCGAGCCCGCTACATTTGGTCTCGACTTTACCTGGGAAATGTAACCGCTAAGGTAACTTCGGTTACCTTATTGCAAGACAAAAAAAACCGGCTCTCTGAGCCGGTTTTTTTTTGCTTTAAAATTAAATACTCTTGGGTCTAAACATGGCGTCGTGGCCACCGTCGATATAGAGCATCGAGCCGGCAACAAAGCTCGCTTTATCACTGAGTAAAAATTCTACAGCGTCGGCCATATCTTCTGGGTATCCGGGGCGCTGCATGGGAATCGATGCGACAAACTGTCGGATCGCGTCACCGTACTGAGGATCGTCGGCAACCGCTTTGGTCATGGCAGTTTCGGTATAGCCTGGCGCAATTGCATTGAGGCGAATTCCCTGACCGGCAAATTCCGGCGCATGTTTGCGCATCCACTTGGCCACTGCCTGCTTGCTACCGCTGTAACAGTCATGCCCGCTAACCTCTGGCAGCATAGTGTCGATGTTCTGCCACTGGTCTTCGAGTAACAGCTCAACCAGCTCAGGCTTTTGGCACAGCGGCGCTGAATTAGACGACACCATCACCACACTGCTGCCCGGAGCCAGACGCTGGCGCAGGCCATTAATAATCTCAATGCTGCCGGTATAGTTAATGCTGAGGATCTTTTTCAAATCGGGAAAATGCGAAGCGACGCCGGCGCAGGTAATAATGCCCTCAATGCTTTCTGGAAGTATCTCTAGCAGGGCCGTAATCGCCGCTTGACGCTGGCTCGCCTCAGACAGATCGACCTCAATATCCGCATCGCGTAAATCCAGTACCACTACTCGATGGCCGGCCGCTTTTAGGCGCGCTTTGATGGCCGCGCCAATACCGGTGGCGCCTCCGGTCAATACATAAGTCGCCATAATATCTATTCCTCTCCGCTGTCGATTACAGCCTGTATGGCACTGCCGGGAAGGGCCTGCATGCCGCCGTCGATCTCGAGAATTTTACCGCTAACAAAACTGCTGGCCGAGGAGGCAAGATAGAGCGCACCAAGGGCAATATCTTCTGGTTGGCCGAGTCGCTTCAGCGGAATCCAGCGGGTAGTGTTTTTCAGTCTGGTTTCATCTTGCGTAATAAACGCTGTGCTGGGTGTTTCTATGGCGCCGGGGGACACTGCATTGACCCGAATATGCGGTGACAACTCATAGGACATGACCCTGGTCATCTGATTCATACCAGCCTTGGCGGCAGCATAGGCGGAAAAGTTTTTGTCCACCATCCAGCTGAGCGCCGAGGAGACATTGACGATGGTTGGGCTGTCGGCGGCACGTAACAGGCCGAGACAGAGGTGGGTGAGGGTATAGGCCGAAGTGAGATTGATTCGCACTGTGTGTTCAAAGCGACCCATGTCGACTTTCTCTATACTGCCCCAGCCCTTGCCTGGTGCACCGGCGTTATTGACCAGAATGTCGAGGCTATCGCTGTGCTCTGTAACTTTGGCGACCAGGGCTTTAAGTTGGTCTTCCTTGGTTACGTCGCAGACTATAGCTTCGGCCTTGACGCCAAACCCGCGGCAGGCTTCTGCAACCTGCTCAATATCGTCTATGCTGCGCGCCACGCAAAATACATTGGCGCCCATCTCGGCAAAACTTTTTGCGATGCTGGCGCCAATACCTTTGCCTGCTCCGGTGACGATCGCGGTTTTTCCATCCAGTCTAAATGCATCGAGTAACATTTTTTTCTCCTTTAGCGGTGTTATTGTTTTGCTTGGAAATAACTGACACCACCAATAATGGTTTCAATAATTTTTAGATCTTTTAATTTTTCCGGGTGCAGCAGGGGGTTGTCTTCTAACAGGGTGAAGTCGGCGTACTTACCGACACTGATAGAGCCGATCTCATGGTCTAGATGGACTTGCCAGGCAGCGTCAATGGTAATGGCTTTGAGTGCGCTGGCGACGCCAACACGCTCATCCTCACCCAGTGTGGCGCCGCTGGCGGTCTGACGATTAACACTGGACCATGCCGACAGTAGAGGTTGCATAGGGACAATAGGGGTATCCAGATGAGTACTGAAGCGCAGGCCTATTTTTTCGGCACTGCGCAGTGGGCTGATATGACTCGCTCGCTCTGAGCCAATTAGCACATCGCGGTGCTGGTCACCCCAATAGTAGGTGTGGGCGACAAAAAAACTTGGGGTAACATCCAGCTGCTGCATCCGTTGTAGCTGATCTGGGCGAGCCATTTGCGCATGGATTAAAATTGTTCGCTCCACTGGCTGGCCCAGAGTAGTTTGCACATAGTCGATGGCGTCGAGAATGTCGTCAATCGAGGCATCGCCATTACCGTGTATAACCGCCTGAAAACCGGCTTGCGCAATATTGAAGACTTTGCTTTTGAGTTCATCTAGGGGAATGCGTGGATAGCCTCGATAGAGGTCATCGCCCTTATGAGGGCTGTGATAGGGGTGGGTTAAATAACCGGTAAAGCCCTGAATGGAACCGTCGGCAACCAACTTTATGGCGCCAATATGGCGCTGGTTAGTGGCCAGGTCTGCGGCCTTGACCTTGCCCTCAATAAGCTCGAGGCCAAGGCTGTCGTAGTCGGGAAAAATAACCAAACGCTGGGGAATTTTGTTGAGCCCCATAGCGAGCGTTAATCCCTGAACATATTGCCCAGAGGCATTGCTCGCCTGGGCGGTAGTAACCCCGTTGCTGAGGTACTCCTCGCGGGCAAAGTCGACCATGGCGATAAACTGCATCAGGCTCAGGTCCAGGGCCGACTTTTGAAAGGCCAGTGCGGCATTTTCTTCCACCAGACCGTTGGCTGTGCCGTCGCTGTTGCGATGAATATGGCCGCCGGCAGGGTCTTCCTGCAGCTGATCAAAACCGACCAATTTAAACGCCGTACTATTAGCCACGCCCATGTGGCCAGAGACATGCATCAAAAATACCGGGTGATCGGGTGCAATGGCATCTAACTCCTGCATGTTGGGGTGACGCTTTTCATTGAGCATCAGCTGGTCGTAGCCATAGCCGCCGACCCACTCTCCCTTTGGTGTGTTCTGTACCTGGCTGGCGACCCGCTCAAGTAGTTGCGGTATGGTCTGTACTAAACCCACCGGCGGGCTGCGCAGATCAGCTAAAAACAATGCCATGCCTGAGGCGGGGAAATGGCTGTGCGCATCTACTAGCCCCGGCAACATAGCGGCTCCGGCGAGATCGTGAATCACTGTTTGCTCATCAATCAAGGCTTCGATATCGGCGCGACTGCCCAGGGCAACTATGCGGTCATGGCGAACAAATACCGCCTCGGCGGTGGGTTGACTGTCGTCCATGGTCAAAATAGTGCCATTAAACCAAGCTTGGCTGGCGGCAGGTTTCTCGGGCTGCACCGCCCAATAGAATACTGCAGCTACAGTGACAATCAGCACCAGTAAAGCGTTGAAAAACAGTTTCATCGTGAACCCCTCGTCTGCAGCATGATGGCGACCTGACGGACCATTTTTGTCAGTTGGCTGCCTAGGTCCTTGGGGGAGTGGGTGAGTGCATTCATCAGCGAATAAAGGTAACTGCCGACAACAAATTGCACCTGCAGGTCAATATCCACCTCGGTGTCTACATCACCCTGTTCTCGACCTTTGATCAACAACTCAGCCATGGCATTGTTCAATTTACTCAGACGATTTGATGCCTCATTGGGTTTTGCCAGACCACCTAGGCCTTCGACAATAATCACCCGCATCAGCGGGATATGGGACTCCATATAGTCGGCAGTATTGGTCATCAAATTACACAGTCGCTGCTCGGTGCTTTTGGGCTCTTTTAGCTCCTCAGCAATGGAGGCAATAAATTCATTGTCCATGCGCTCGACCATGCTTTGCAGCACTGCATGTTTGGTTGAGAAGTAATTGAAGAATGTCGGTTTAGATATCTCTGCCCCTTCAGCGATGGCGTCGACCGTTGTTGTCTGATAGCCATGAGCGATAAATAGCTCGCCCGCACAATCAACAATCCGCGAGTGTGTCATGCGCTTTTTGCGTTCGCGCAGGGGCAGATTTTTCAGGGATTTAGTAGACAACATGGTTTCACCTCGAGAAATTTACTGGCGAAAGTATATACCATGGTTAAAAAATAAAGTAGAGTAAGATTTTTAAGGAAGAGGAATTTGACAATGCTGTTAAGTGATAAAGTTGGCCTAGTTACCGGTGGTGGTATGGGTATTGGCAGGGCCATTTGCCTGGCCTTTGCTAGAGAGGGGGCCAAGGTTGTGGTGGCGGATTTTAATCCTGAAAGTGGCGCTGAAACGGTTCAGTTAATCCGTGACAGTGGCGGCGAAGGCCTATTTGTACAGGCGGATGTCACTGATGAAGCCCAGGTCAAGGCTATGGTTGCCACCGCAGTTGATCACTATGGTCGGCTGGATATTGCCTGTAACAGCGCTGCGGTGAGCCGCGGCTCTGGACCCATTCATCTATTTGAAAAAACCGTTTTCGATGACACGCTGAATATGTGCTTAAGCAATACCTGGCTGTGCCAAAAGTATGAGCTGAGTGCCATGCTCGAGCAGGGGGCGGGCAGTATTGTCAATATATCGTCAAATGCCTCGCTGCGTGGTCAGGTCTATAACACCGCCTATGCCGCGGCTAAAGCGGGGGTCAATATATTGACTCAGAGCTCAGCTGCCGAGTATGGCAGCAAAGGTATTCGAATTAATGCTGTGTCTCCCGGTGTGGTGCGTACGCCCGGTGTGGAAAAATATTTTGCCGAACAGCCGAAAATTGCCGAGGGCTTAAAGCGCGCCGCGGTGATGAACCGTCTTGGCGAGCCAGAGGAAATTGCTGAAGCAGTGGTGTTTTTATCTTCAGACCGCGCGTCATTTATTACTGGCCAAATTTTATCTGTTGATGGCGGTGCTGCCGTCCGCTAATTGCTGTTGAAGAGAGATATCCTATGATTATTGCAACTGATAGAAAGTCACATGCTGTAAACCTGCCTATACCAACCGGCTGGTTTCAGGTGCTGTACTCCCATGAACTGGCGGTCGGCCAAGCTAAACCCCTGGAGTATTTTGACCAAGAGATGGTCGCCTTTCGCACCGAGTCTGGTCAGGCAAAGGTGGTTGATGCTTATTGCCCCCATATGGGCGCCCATCTTGGCTATGGCATTCGCGATCAAGCGGGCCATGGCTCGGCAGTGGTGGGCGAGAGTATTGTTTGCCCATTTCACGGTTGGGCCTACGATGGCGATGGCAAATGTACTTCTATCCCCTACGCCAAAAACATGCCGCCAAAAATCGCCCGCGGTGAACAGGTATTAGGTACCTGGCATGTGCGTGAGATCAACCAATGTATTTTGGTCTGGTACCATCCCCACGGCGAAGCACCCACCTATGAGCCTCTAGAAGTGGTCGAAGCCAATAGCAATAACTCGGACTGGGCTGAGCTTGATTCCTATAGCTGGGAGATAAACACCCATATGCAAGAAGTGGGTGAAAATGCAGTGGACTCGGTACATTTTCTCTATGTGCACGGCACTAAAGACATACCGGATGCGGAAGTGATGGAGTTTGAGGGCCACACCAGACGCGGATTGTTGCGCACCCGTAATCCAACTCCCAAAGGGGTGATCGAAGGGACCATAGAGAACCAAAATATTGGTCCCGGGCTGGCAATAGTACGTTTCTCCGGTATCGTTGACACGGTTCTACTGGCGCACTTAACGCCGGTCAGCGCCAATCACACTCGGGCCTTTTACTCTTTTATCCAGAAAAAATCTGACGCTGAATCAGGTAAGTCGCGCATTGCCGAAGCGATTGTGCGTAATATCTGTCAGCAGATGGAAGAAGATCGGGTTATCTGGGATCGTAAAAAGTATTATGAGAAGCCAATGCTATGCGATGGCGATGGACCTTTTGCGAAATTCAGAAAATGGTATAAACAGTTTTTGATTGAGTAATTGAGCTGACCTAGCGCAGTGTTACAGCGCTAAAGTGTGTGAACAAAAAATGCTGTCTTTTGAGATGGCATTTTTTCTTTATCACCAACAGATTGAGCCTGTCATATTGCTGCTCTGTCTAAGCTTGTCAGGGGTGGGCTATTTTTCATTTAGAGTTGTGAATTTTGCCTAGGGGGTTGATAGGCGATTAAAGACCCTATACTGTCAAATAAAAAAAAAGGGGCTCAGGTTGTCATCGTCCGATCCGAATCTTATTCCAGTCACATCTCTATTAAATGATCAGCAGGCTATAGAGCGTATTTTTACGCATATAGACGCTGGCACAACTGATCTTGGCGATACGCTGTGGCGGGAACCTGTAGAACACTATCATTGCCAAGAACGATTTGATGCTGAGATGGTAATGCTGCGCAGTCGGCCAGTACCTTTCTGCCCCACGGCAGCAATACCGGATAAAGGCAGTTATATCGCCCGCCAATCCGCTGGTACTCCTCTGGTAGTGGTTCGCGGCAAAGATGGCCAGGTGCGCGCCTTTATCAATGCCTGTCGTCATCGCGGTATGCAGGTAGCCAGCGGCAGCGGTTGTTCCCGTGCCTTTGTCTGCCCCTACCATGCATGGGTCTACGACCTTGATGGCAAGCTTAAAGCTATTCCAGGTCAGGAGGGGTTTCCTGGCCTAGATCCTGAAGAGCATGGTTTGGTGGAGGTCAGTGCCTGTGAAAAAGGCGGCATGGTCTATGTAATGCAAGAGGGGACCATCAGTCCGGAAATGCTAGAAGACGCTCTCGATTATTTCACCTCGGACCAGGAGCTGTTTCAGCAAACCGAACTGACCGACCAGATGAATTGGAAGTTGATAACCGAAACCCTGTTAGAGGGTTACCATATCAAGTCGCTACATCGAAAAACCTTTTACCCCTATGGCTTAGATAATGTCAATTTGGTCGAGACCTATGGTGCCAATGTCCGAGTGATCTTTCCTTTTCGGCGCATCGAAAAGCTCAGAGATGTTGCACCAGCAGATCGCAAAGCCGAAGGCATGCTCACCTCGGTCTACCATATTTTCCCCAATGTCAGTGTCTCGGTACTGTCCAAACACACTAATCTGACGATTATGGAGCCGCTCAGCCCCAGTAGCACCCAGATGGTGACCTACCTGATGACCAGCAGACTGGCTGAGGAAAACGCGATCTCCATTGATGAGGCCAAAAGAGATGCTCTGTTTGTCAATGAATCCGGTCAGGATGAAGATCGAGAGGCCGCCTGTTCAATTCAGCAGACAGTAACCACTAAAGCAAACACACACTTAACCTTTGGCTATTTTGAAAAGGCGATTGTTAATTTTCATCAGCATTTGTCGAAGAGTCTAGATGTGTAGCTCTTGAACAATCGCTAAGTTTAATAAAACAGTCCTATCGCAGTGTAATTGCTATGATGGCGCAAACAAAAATAACAATAAAACAAAAAGGTATAGGGCATGAAATTAGCACTAACACATACAGGTCGATGTTTACTGGCGTTCTACTTTCTCTTGCCGGGTGTGATGAAGTTTGTCCAATGGGACATGCATGTCGCGCTTATGGAAACCCATGGCATGATCATGGTGCCGGTATTACTGGCTATTGCCGGCGTCGCTCAAGTTGGGGCGAGCATTTGTCTTTTCTTCAATAAACAGGTTGTTGTCTGCGCGCTGGGTTTGGCTGCGATGGTGTTACTGATTAACCTCAATCTACATGACTTTTGGAATGTTTATGAGGGTGTTGATGCTAAACATGAAACTCAGAATTTCTTCAAAAATATGGGTATAGTCGCTGGCCTGTTGCTCTTAGCCGCGATCAATCTGGACCAGTCTAGTAGTGCACCGGAAGACAAATAAACTCTAGCGAGTTTTGCATAGGGGTGCGGCCGAGGGGGGTGGCCGAGAGGAATCATAGGGTAGCTTTAAGCCTTACCACTCGGCAATAGAGCCATCCCCATGACGCCACAGCGGGTTTTTCCAGTCGCAGGCAACTTTCGACGCTGCGATAACCGCTTGCTCATCTACCTCAACACCCAGTCCGGGTTTCGGTAAGGGCTTAATGTGCCCGTCGGTTATAGCAAAATCATCTTTGTTCACCACATAGTCCAGTAACTCTGCCCCCTGATTGTAATGAATACCCATAGACTGCTCTTGCAGCACCGCATTGTGGGAGACAAAATCCACCGCCAAACAGGCGGCCAAGGCAATAGGGCCAAGAGGGCAGTGAGGCGCTAATGCCACATCATAGGCTTCTGCCATTGATGCAATTTTAAGGCACTCGGTAATGCCTCCAGCATGGGACACATCTGGCTGAACTATACCCAGACCACCAGCTTCAAATACAGATTTAAAATCAAAGCGACTATACATGCGCTCACCGGCAGCCAGCACTATGCTGGTTTGGCGAGACAGGATTGCGTACTGCTCAGACTGTTCTGCCAATACAGGTTCTTCAACAAACAGTGGATGGTAGGGTTCCAGTTCTTTTAATAGCACCTTGGCCATGGGCACAGAGACCCTGCCATGGAAGTCCAAACCAAAATCGATACTGCTGCCAAAGTTTTCTCTAATAGTGGCGACGCGAGCAATAACCTGCTCTACGGCCCTATAGCTGTCGATCATCTTAAGCTTGCCACAGCCATTTAATTTAAAGGTATCCCAGCCCTGAGCCTGCAGTTCTTTCATCTGACGGCTTTCATCCTGAGGGTCGTCACCACCCACCCAAGAATAGGTTTTCATACTGTCGCGCACTGTGCCACCCAGTAAGTCATATACAGGTACACCGAGATCTTTGCCTTTAATATCCCAGAGTGCCTGGTCAATACCGGCAATGGCTGACATCAAGATTGGCCCGCCACGATAGAAGCCGCCTCGATAGAGTGTCTGCCAGAGATCGTTGATTTGTCGCGGGTCTTTGCCGATTAGGTAGGGGGCTAATTCATTCACTGCTGCGGCGACGGTTTGCGCACGGCCTTCAATAACGGGCTCTCCCCAACCCACTATGCCTGCGTCAGTGTCTATGGCCAGAAACAGCCAGCGTGGAGCAACGGGATAGAGGCGCAGATTGGTAATTTTCATTGGGCTTTAGATCTCTGGTATCGCACAGAGGCTGTGCTGTTATTTTTATTATGAGAGCAATTCTAGAGTAGATTCTAAACTAAATGACTGCTTAAAAGCGGTTTGCCTCGCAAAATAGAATTCGCTGGCCGTGGCTAGGGTATTTCGGCATTATTGGTTATCAGTTAGTCGCCAAAATAATAAGAAGATTTGCCATGTCCGAGCAGATACAGTCATTTTATACAGTCCATAGTCTTCACTGCAGTCTGGTATTAGATTGCCGCGGTACAGGCGAGGGTATTAGAAATGGCCCAGCCATTCTCTACTGGGGCGCTCGCCTAGGGGCTGATACCACTCCAGAAATGCTCGCACTGCTGGGCACTCGCCAAGAGGCTCAGGCCTGTATGTCAGAGGAAGCGCCGATTGCTCTATCTCCGGAATTGGGGGCGGGGTTTCAGGGCAATGCGGGTATTCAGGTGCATCGCGAAGGTGGACAGTGGGCGAGTTACAGTCAAATTGAATCGGTAACTGAGGACGGGAATAAGAATAAGAATAAGAACAAGAGCAGCGGTTTAACAGTCGTCTCTATTTGCCCGGCTACTCAAATTAAAATCACTCATCGACTGGCCCTAGATCATCAATCAGATGTGCTCACAGCCACCACCCAATTAACCAATACTGGTGATAGTACTCTCTGGGTAGACCAGTGCAGCGCGCCTACTATTCCAGTGCCAATGCATTACAGCAAAATTCTTGGCTTTGCCGGCCGTTGGGGCAATGAGTTTCAGCGCCAGTCGGTGGATCGTTTTATGGGCACCTATCTCCGTGAAAATCGATCCGGACGCACTTCCCACGATTCATTTCCTGGGGTGATTCTGCATACTGAACAAACTAATGAAGGTGCCGGAGCCGCTTATGGCCTGCATCTGGGTTGGAGTGGCAATCACCAGATTCGTGTCGAAGAACAGTTTGTTGGCCGTGCTTATGCCCAGATGGGAGAGTTATTTTTACCCGGTGAACTCAGCCTTGAACCCAATGAATCCTACTGCTCGCCAACGCTCTATGGTGCTAGCACTCAGAGTGGACTCTCTTCACTGTCCCAGTGTTTTCATCGCTATATTCGTTCACATATTAGAGATTCTCGGAGCACTGAAAAGCCTCGTCCGGTGCACTTTAATACTTGGGAGGCAATGTATTTTGAACTGTCTCTCGAGCGCCTCTGCACCCTTGCGGATGAAGCGGCGGCGGTGGGCGCGGAACGTTTTGTACTGGACGATGGCTGGTTTAACAATCGTCGATCCGACAGTGCCGGGTTGGGTGACTGGTTTGTGGATAAGACTGTATTTCCTCAGGGCCTAAGTCCCTTGATTGATTATGTGCAGGCTAGGGGTATGGAATTTGGTCTCTGGGTAGAGCCTGAAATGGTCAACCCAGATAGTGATCTCTATCGTGCTCATCCGGATTGGATTTTGAGTGCTGGGGTAGGATTAGGGGATGCACCATTGCTGCTGGCAAGAAATCAGCTGGTATTGGATCTAACTCGACCTGAGGTCCAAGATTATTTATTTAACTGTATTGATGGCTTGCTGAGTGAGTACGCTATTGGTTATTTGAAATGGGATATGAACCGTGCTCTTTATCAGCCCGGCGGCGCTAGCGGACGTGCCGAGACTCATCATCAGACTCTGTGCCTGTATCAACTAATAGCGCGTATTCGCGGTGCCCACCCAACGGTTGAAATTGAAAGCTGTGCCTCTGGAGGCGGTCGAGCGGACTTCGGTATTCTCGCTCACACAGACAGAATATGGACCTCGGATACCAATGATGCTCTGGACCGTTTGCGTATTCAGAATGGCTTCTCGCTATTTTTCCCTGCCGAATTAATGGGTGCTCACGTGGGGCCCAAGGACTGCCATATCACTGGCCGCAACATTGATATAGCGACCCGTGCAGGCGTGGCAATGTTTGGTCATATGGGCATTGAGGCCAATCTACTGACCATGGAGGAGTCTGAAAAGACTGAGCTTAAGGCGGCAGTGACACTGCACAAGCAGCACCGCCAGTTAATTCACAGCGGTGATCTGGTGCGTCTTGAGTCAGGGGATAATGAGAATAGTTTTGGGGTGATTTCTGTGGATCAGGACGAAGCGCTATTTTCCTATGCGCTGTTGGACAGCCACCGCAATAGTGCACCGGGTAGGCTGTGCTTTCGCGGGTTGGACCCAGAGGCTCAGTATGAAATCAATATCGTCTGGCCCCTACAACCCACCAGTATCTCAACATCGATTCTCGATGTGATTAATGGTGCTGTTATCGGCGGTGACGCCCTTGCAAACTTTGGCGTGCAGCTGCCGATTATGCTGCCCCAAAGCCTGCTGATTTTTCATCTCCAAAAGCGCTAGGGCTATTTATTAGTAGCCGCTCAGGGCTGTTTATAAATAACGCTCAGGGCTATCTATAAATAACGCTCAGGGCTATTCATAAGTAGCCGCTCAGGGCTTTTTAAACAACCGCTCAGGGCTGACTCTAAACAGCCGCTTGGACCGTCTCATTCGATGCAGCTTGCTTCTCCAAACCGATAAACTCAGCTCGATTGCCCAGAACAAAGCGGTTAATAAACAGCGCTACACTGACGCAGACAAAGAAAGTGATAAACATCATATGGATGTAATGCAGGGGCATCCAAATCCAGATAAAGCTGGCGTACATCAGCACACCAAAAATCACTGCAGCAATGGCAGCGCGATAATCCACATTGCGGAATAACAGACCCACAGCAAAGCAGGCCAGAATCGGCATACTAATCAGTCCCCAGAGTTCTTGGAGCAAATTAATAATACTGTCGGACTGGGCGTAAATCGGCACCATAATCACCGCAATAACCACAAATATAGCTGTAGCTATGCCGCTGAGTACGCGTACATTGGGCTTTTTATCTATATAGGCCTCATGAAGATCACAGACATACATGGCCGCTGAAGAGTTCACCATACTGTTAAACGAACTCAGCACCGCCGCCGCAATCGCCGCCGCAAATACACCTGATAGCCAGCTCGGCAGCAAGTCGCCAACAATCCGCCCATAGGCCTGATCACCAATATCGCCATAGAGTTTAAAAGCGACGATACCCGGGATAACCACCATGCTCGGGATAAAGATCACACGGATAAAGGCTGCCGCATAAACGCCTTTCTGCGCTTCCTGAACTGTGGGTGCAGCCATGGCGCGCTGGGTAATAGTTTGGTTGGTGCTCCAGTAAAATATTTGAATCAGGAACATACCGGTTAACAATGTATGCCAGGGCACCGGTGATGAACTGTCGCCAATCAATGTCAGTCGCTCTGCTGGAATGCCGCTAAAGTCAAAATCAATCGCCATCAGTGACAGCACCACGATCAATAGACCCATGGCCAGTACCAGGACACCACCATAGGTGTCTGAGACAGCAACTGCTCTGAGGCCGCCCAGTACCGAATAGGCCGCACCGAATACCGCAAAGGCAATGGCGATGGTCAGCAGGTCCGCTTCAATGCCGGTCATGGAAATCATAAACAGCGCGCCGGTATAGATCACCGCAGGTTGGAAGACAAAGACATTGATAAACAGAAACATAGTCGAGACCAGCGCGCGGATATGTTTGCTGTTATAGCGCTTTTCCAATAGTTCGGTTGTGGTGGTGCAGTTGTTTCTGTAGTACACCGGCAAGAACACTTTGGCCAGTACCATGAGGCCGAAAAAACCGGCTAGTTCCCAGAGCGCTAAGAGCATCATCTGGTTGCCGTTCATGCCCACCAACTGGTCGGTGCTGAGATTGGTCAGAGTGATAGAGCCTGCAACGAAGACCCAGGTCAGACCACCACCGGCGAGAAAGTACTCTTTGTTTGAGTCGGTGGAATGTCGATTCTGGCCGGCGCATTTGAGGTAGGTAATTAACGCGATGGCGCCCAGTACAAGACAGAATACAGCTAGCTGAATAGTTTGTTCGTTCAAGGGATAGCCTCTTTTTTTATTATTTATATTTTATTATTTATATTTTTAAAAAAATTAGATCGTCCACACCGTCACCCCGTGGGGCTCTATAGTTGTGCCGCCCAGTACAACATTGGCGTCCGGATCTAAGGGAAGAACCTGTTGATGCTGCGAGTAATTAAAGGCAAACATCAGATTGCCACGTTGGCTGATGCGAATATCTTCACCAAATCTGTAGGTCTGAATATCCGCTTGCTGGCATTGCTGCTGAAAAAAATCTAACAGAAATGCTCTGTTGGTCAATGTGGCCATATAGGTAAAGCGCTCGTTGCGGACTATTGCCGCTTCACCATTTTCGTAACTTGCGATAATTTCGATGTTGTCAGAACCACTGGCATCTAACTGCTCGCGCCAGATACCACTCTCATAGATATGATTATTCCAGCTTAAGGGTTCCTGACAATCGGCACGCAAGGTCTCAACCGAGAGCACCCGAATAGGGATCAGTTGCTGTAACAATCCAGGGGGCAAACTGGTGGGATAGGCAAACTCTGAGGTTTTGGCACCGGCTCTGGGGCCGAAAATAAACTGCGCGCTAGAGGCACGGCACCTGTCCACAAAGGCCTGATCAACGATCGGCAGGCTCGGTGCAATAATTAATTTGTAGGCTGAGAAATCTGAGAGCTCTGAATCTACGGAAACGAAGTCGACGTTAACCCCAAGCTCGCGCAGGGCACTGTAATAGGAAAGCTGCACATTATTAAAATCATAGGCTTCTCCCTGTCGCTCAATATCGCTGACCCAGAGCCCTTCGGCACCGGTAATAATCGCCACCGAGGCTGCCTGTAAAGGCTGATTCTCTATATCCAGCTGGACTACTTCGGCCATGGCCTGCTCAGCTTCTGGCCAGGCTTCGGACTTGGAGTTGTCCGGTCGCAGTAGTCCAGCGTGCATCTGCTCCTGGGCAAAAGGCGCCTGACGCCAGCGGAAATAACAGACGCAATCGGCACCGTGGGCAAAGGCTTCCAGAGTCCAAAATCGAATCATGCCCGGAGCGGGGCGGGGATTGTTGTTGGCCCAGTTAACCGGTCCCGGCTGTTGCTCCATGACCCAGAACCCGCGATTTAACAGCCCGCGAGTTTGGTCGTGATAATAGGTGGCAAAGTCCGGATGACCAGTACGCATATAGCGACGCAGTTCTTCGGTGGGGGCATCTGTCAGTAATAGATCGGTGCGCCCTAAAGGATAGTTATCGTAACTGGTGAAATCTAATCCTGCGGCGAGGGCAAAGTTATCCACCGCGGTTTCATTCATGGGAATAAAGTTGTGGGTGATAAATTTTCCCGGTGCATGCTGGCGAATCATCTCAACCATGGGGTTGTGATAGTTGATCACCTGATCCGAGGAAAAGCGTCTATAGGCTAGCCGGTGAGCCGGACTGGTTTCCGTTACAGCACCTATGGGTAGGTCGATCTCACTAAAGTCTCGATACTCCATGGACCAGAACACATTGCCCCAGTCGCTATTGAGTTTATGGATGCTGCCATAGCGTTGACGACACCAGTCTTGAAACGCTTGCGCGGCAAGCTCAGAGCCACTGAGTGCAGTGTCGTGACAGCAGAGTTCATTGTCTGTTTGCCAGCCCACTACTGCATCGTTAGTACCGTAACGCTGTGCCAGAGCTTCGGTGATGCGCAGTGATTCACGCAGATAGATCGGGCTTGAGAAATCATAGTGACGGCGCGAGCCAAAACCGCGGGTGCGTCCAGTGTCTGGGTCTACAGGTAATATTTCTGGATACTGATCGATCAGCCATTTGGGCGGTGTGGCAGTGGGAGTGCCCATCACGACTTTTAGACCGGCACTGGCCAGTGTTGCAACGGACCTATCTAGCCAAGCGAAATCATATTCTCCCGGATTAGGCTCCAGGCGCGACCAGGCAAACTCGCCTATACGGACATAGGTCAGACCCAGGTCGGCCATCATTTTGGCATCTTCGTTCCACTGGGACTCAGGCCAGTGCTCTGGGTAGTAGCAGACTCCGAACATATTGATTAGCCCTTAATAAGTAGTGCCTTTTATTATTTTTTATAAAACTTCAGACCGCTGGCCCAGAGGTGTTTGAAGCCTTTCCAGGGATCGCGGAACTGATAATCAGCGCCTTTATATTGCTCACTGCTCTCGCGAGTTGGCAGATAGGCGCAGCCAGCAGGATCTGTTTTCACATGACAGTCGAGGAAGGCCAGGCTCATATGTTCGACCACTCTGTTGATAGTCTCAGTATCCCAAACTGGGTCAAAGTAATGGCCCAGTTCAAAGTCTGTAGCAAAGGACGCCGCTGGCGCTGGGTGCGGTCCAATATTGTGCCGTGCATTTTCAAATACAAGCAGATAGTTATGCTCAGAGCCGGTGCGCTCATGGAGTCGTTTGATGCCATTTTTAAAGCCCGAGGTATTGTCCTGATCACCGGCTAGATAAAAGCTTGGAACAGTGATTTTTGCCATAGCCTCAATATCGTGAACACTGGCTTCACCACCCCAGGGTGCTAACAGTTGCACGGCTTTCCACCGCGGGTCGAGCTGCTCACGACCGCCAAAGCAGGAATTTAAAGCGAAGGGCAGAGCCATGGCGATCGGAGTGGGAACCCCGAGCTGTTTAAAAAACTCTGATTCGAAGGCATAGCAGCCACCGACAGTATTGATGGCGCCAAAACCGCCCATCGAGTGCCCGATAATCGCGGCCCTATCGGTGTCGACAATGGCTTCTACTGGGGATGTTTGATCGGCAAAATAATCCAGTAAGAACTGCTGATCCCGAGCGCGGTTGTAGAGGGTATCAGTAAAGCCTGCGGGACGATCCTCTGTCTCTTTTATATCAGCATTGGTGGAGCCGGTATGATCTATACCCACTACTACATAGCCATGACTGGCCAAATGCTCACCCAGATAAAACATCTGCGTGCGATAGCCGGTAAAGCCATGGGATAGAAGGATCAGCGGAAAACTGCCTTCACTGAGTGCCGGCGCATCGCGATAAGCCTCGCCTTGAAGTTCGAAGGGATTTTGCAGGCGAGTGACATTTTTGTAGGTGGCTAAGCTGTGCTCTTGCTCTTGCTCCTGATCTTGCTCCGGTTTGGGCAGGGCCGCTGGATACCAGACTTCCAGTACCAGCTGGCGTTCAATGTTGAGAATAAAGTTGCTGGTGTTTAAGCGCTTGGGATCGGTCGCGGTGATAGTGGCCACGCCCACGGCATAGGAACCGGGGAAAGCAAGTTCTGGAGTCACAGGAGGTTGGTTGGTGTAAAGTTGCTCGGCGGTCTTGCCAGCACTAGCGGTGATGCTACTGGCGATAGCCAATGTGCTAAATACGGCAACCCGCAGCCATTTAATCGACAAGCTGTTCCCCTTTTATTGTTTTTATTATCGTGCTTTTTATCAGCGTTGTTGTTGCCGACGAATCACGTTAAGGTTATGCCATATTAAAGCACAAAAAGGCCGCTAAACAGGCCACGTCGGCGCCAGCTGGCGAAAATAATAATCCTTCCATCATTATAAGAGGTCGTCCAATGGGCGAATGTGCAAATTACCCCAGCCTCTCGGGACGCTGTGTATTTATCACTGGCGGTGCCACAGGTATTGGGGCTGCCATGGTAGAGGCATTTGCCCTACAGAATTCTAAGGTGGCTTTTGTAGACTTGGATTCGACCGCTGCGGAAAGTCTCTGCGATCGTCTTGAATCAGAGACTGGAACGCGCCCCTGGTTTCAAAAGGTGGATGTGACTGATGTGCCAGCATTGCAGAATTCTATAAAACAGGCTGTTAATGATCTCGGGCCATTGCAGGCACTGGTAAATAATGCCGCCAATGATCGTCGTCATTCTCCCAAAGAAGTTACCCCCCAGAGCTGGCGTGACTGCATGGCGATTAATCTGGATGCGACATTTTTTGCCGCTCAGGTTGCCGCTGAGCTTATGAGTGAGGCTAACAGTGAAGCGAAGAAACAGGGCGGCTCAATTATCAATTTCAGTTCTATTAACGCACTGCTGGGTCCGAGCAATATGCCCGGCTATGTGGCGGCTAAGGCGGGTATTGTCGGCCTAAGTAAAGCCCTGGCCGCGGACTATGGCGAATCCGATATTCGGGTCAATGCGATTTTGCCCGGCTGGGTGGTTACCCAGCGCCAACTCGATACCTGGCTGACACCAGAGGCAGAAGCGGACTGGATGGAGCAGGTCTCACTGAAGCAGCGACTGTTGCCGGAAGAAGTGGCTAATCTAGCCTTGTTTTTGGCGGCGGACGACAGCCGCATGATCACCGGGCAGAGCTTTACCATTGACGGCGGCAGGACCTAAAGCCATGACTGACTCACTGTTTATTGCCGGGGACTGGGGCACGACCAATTTGCGGCTCTATCTGTGTCAGCACAAACCCAGCCAACCGCTAACTATTTTAGCGACTCAGATGGGGCCGGGGGTGAGTCAGATCAACGCTGATTTTGAGCAGATATTTTTTGACTTAGCCGATGATTGGCTCGAGGAACATGGCCCTATGCCGGTGATTCTGTCGGGCATGGTGGGTTCCAATATTGGCTGGCAGGCGGCTCCCTATATAGATTGCCCCGCTAGTGCAGAGCAGATTGTAAGCGGTCGCAGAGTTTTTAATGCTCGAGGCGTAGAGTTTTCGATTATCTCCGGATTGAAAACCCTTAATCCTCTGGGCACTCCCGACCTGATGCGCGGGGAAGAATTGCAGCTGTTGGGTTGGATGCGAACTGCTGGTCTCAAACAACAAACGGCGCAGCTAGTTGTGTTGCCCGGAACCCATAACAAATGGGCGCTGGTAGAGGATGGCAAGATTGAGACATTTATCACCGCACTGACTGGCGAGCTCTATTCCCTATTACAAAATCACAGCGTCCTGATTGCCAATGCCGACTCTGCGGAGTTCTCAGAAGATGTTTTTCTGCAGGGAGTTAAAGTCGCGACAACATTAGAATCGGGGCAGTTGCTACAGGCGTTATTTGCCACTCGCAGCCGTCAGGTCTTGGGTGAGTTGCCGGAGTCTCATGCCTCCTCTTATTTGTCCGGTCTATTGATCGGCTCTGATGTGGTTGGCTCCCTTACTCTTATGGAAAAGCTGATGGGAAAACAGATGGAAAAACAGATGGAAAAACAGATGGGCAGAATTTCATCCGTTGACCTAATTGGAGATTCAGCCCTGAGTCGCTGTTATCAACTGGCGTTGGAATCCGTGGATATCAAAGCCGAACTG